>Ga0182004_10001396_pt1 | contig 17591 bp, 15 predicted proteins | sample Sormic07211540_1_FD_120479 | JGI IMG/M metagenome (GOLD analysis project Ga0182004, IMG submission 120479) | Endophyte microbial communities from Sorghum bicolor roots, Mead, Nebraska, USA - 072115-40_1 MetaG | ecosystem: Host-associated > Plants > Roots > Unclassified | place: USA: Nebraska...
CTCTTAGCCACCGAACCACCAAGTGTTGGTCGACACAACGGGGACGTAGCGTGTCGGCAAGCACGTGAACCTCGGGAGAAAAATCGGTGTCTCAATTGTGATTGATTGGCATTCTCCCGGTGCTTGATTGTCGATATATTGGAGATTGGTTCATCCCCTACACGGCGGTATAAATATCTCTTCCTCTCCTATTACTTACCGCAAAGTAGTGTAACTAGTTTTACTTGCTAGTCTTGACTTGTGTAGTTAAGCTCACTAGTGTAACTTGTAGAGACCTAGAGCTTGTGTGCATAGTGTTCATAGCAACTAGAATTGTTGGATAGGTGGCTTGCAAACACCCCTTTAGAGCTAGAGCAAAAAGCTTTGCTTTGTTATTTACTAACTATTTGCTCTAGTGAGTTTGTAGAATTTTTAAATAGTCTATTCACCCCCCTCTAGCCATATTAGGACCTTTCAACCGGGCCTCGACGAGTGCGGCGGGCATGAAGAGGAGCTAGCAGTCTGTGGCCGCGGCATGCCAGCGTCGGACCTCGACGAGTGCGGCAGGCACGAAGAGGAGCCAACAGTCCGTGTCTGCGGCGGCATGCAAGCGCCGGACCTCGACAAGTGCGGCGGGCACGAAGGCAGTGTCCTACAAACATCGCTTCGAGTGACGGCCTGACGAAGGGACGGGTAGCAGCGGTGCAAGCGCAAGGGATCCGAGGAGGAGCAAGAAGAAACGACTTAGGTCTCCCCAACGCAGATTCACCAGTTTCTTAGCCCATCCGTGCGTGTGAAGACTCGGTTTCCTTTCTAGAAAACAGTTTCTTTCTTTTCTTTTCTCTCTCCATAATAAATCTACTGCCACATCAGCAAATTGTTTAGTTGGCACAACAATTAATAGGGATAGAAACTACAATAAATATACCATTGGGACTGCCCTGAGTGCCCTAAGTTAGAAACCATGTCTACACGAAATCCAAGAAATGAAGTGATATTATTGGCTGAGAATGGAAAGAGAATGAATGTGATTCGATAAAAATTATTCTATAGAAACTATCCATTGGAGCTATAGTTTCTATATATATAGTGTCTATAAAAATTAATAGATATAGAAACTATATGTAGTTTCTAGCATTGAGAGATTTCCGGCAGGACATTTTTTTTTTCTTTTTGCAGATACTTGATCCAATCGACCAATTTAGCTTCATTGTACACTGGCCTTACATCTTGAACAATACTCCTTCCGTCTAGAAAGGGCACAATACTCAGCAAAAAGTAATTGATCAAATCCATAGAAAAGATATTAATATTTATTATACTAATACATATCATTAAATAGTTCATAAAATATACTTCACAATATATGCATCTATATATACTTATACTATTTTTATAAATATAGTATAATGTTATAAAATTCCAAGAAGAAACTTGGAGCATAGTATCTTTGACTCGTAGACGTTCATTGCTAGTTTGTTACTAATGCTGTTACAACAATGCCACGGTCTATGGCTTTTACTTAAGAATTGCTAGAGTCCATGTGAGCTTGTCCATTTACTTAAGAACCAAGAATCTCTTGCTAGAGTCCATGTGAGCTTGTTCGTTTGGCTGAAAAGGCATAACTAAAAATATTATTCGCTAATTTATTGTGAGAGTAAAACATTGCTAAATAGCTGACACATTCATATAGGCTTAATAATTTTGAATAGACCCACATGACGTCACTGCTCGTAGCATACTCTTTTCATCACGTGAAAAGAATTGTTATAAGACTTGTGTTGATCTATCTAATCTTTCTAATTATGTACCATAAATATTAATATTATTATACATATATAGTCAAATTTAAATATGTTTAATTTCCCGGTAAGCGAGAATTACACTTTTCATAGGACCAACGAGCATATAATTTTGGGTGGTCTAAAGAAAGCTAAGACAAATGCTAAAACATTGTTGAAGCTTTGACAAAATGCTTGTTCTAGGCCTTCTTGGAACATAGAGAATTTTATGGTCTATTTGGTAGGGCTTTGTCTCATCCTAAAAGGGCTTCAGTTTTAGTTTTTCATTGAAGCTAGAGTTGTTTTGGAAATATTTGAGAACAACAGTTACTTTACTTTGTAATGATTTGTATTAAGTTTGAAAAGAGCCGATAAAAACCACTTTTTTTAGTTCTTCTCCTCTATTAAAAAACAACCGACTCCTTCAAGCAAAGTCGTTTTTTAGTATCCATTTGGTAGGGCTACTTGCAATTTGCCTAGAGCCGTAAAGGGTGTGTTTGGTTAGTTGATCTCATGGAGCTTGGCCAACAAACTTAGCCTGGGCAACCTAGATCTGCTCCTAGAGAGCCAACCAACATGTGTTTGTTTGCCTGCAAACATGAGCCTGGCTAAGTCGAGTTCTTGTTTGGTTGGCTACGTTTATTGGATAGAATCACCACATCTGAACATTGGTAAGTTTACCCCCCAAATCACATCTTGGATAGAATCAATTCGTCGAACACCTTCTGGGCATATCACCTCTACCGTCGCCATTATTTCTTCTTGTCATCCTTGTCCTCTTCCCATCAGTCTCCACCATGAGCACAACAGAGCAAGCAGGGAGAAGACATTCCACCATGAACAACATAGCATAGCACGAACACGTTTTGAGCAAAGTAGAGCAGACGAAGGGAGAAGATCCATAGGCACCAGCAAGAAGAAGATCCACAGACTCCACCTTATGTTTCTCCTCTGCCTCATCGACGGAGCTGGAGAAGAAGGCATGGAGCTAGAGTGGCACTGCAGAAGGATGTGGAGGAGGCGGCGACAGCCATTTCTGTGGGTGGTGCTTCTTCTTCTTCTGGTGGAGGCGAGGTGGAGGCAAGGCAGCCATCTCCGATGCTGCTGTTGCTTCTTCTTCTTCTTCCACACGCCGGCGCGTTGGGTGCCAACACCGCCGACTTCCGTTCTCCGACTCGAACCGCCGCCGCTCAGGGGCCAGCAGGGACGCCGCGCGCCGCAGCTGCAGCACCAACAGGCCCATCTCCTCCGATTTGCTCCCCCTCATCGCACCAGCGGGCCAATCTTCTCCAACCTGCTCCACCTCGGCGCACCTCGCCGTAGCTTGCTCACCGGCATGGCACCCTCCGCCGTGTGCTCTTGCTCGACCGGCAACAATAGGAAGAGAGAGGGCGAGGAGAGGGTGAGCGTAGGAGGTGAGCAGAAAGGGAGCAGAGAGGGTGACAGGAAGCGCCGACCGAGTTGCCTCAGAAAAACAGATCCACCCTCCATTTTCTGGGAGCCAAACCCCGACGCGTACAGCGGCTAGCTGAGGCCTAGCTTAGAGATGAAAACAATCAACCAAACAGATCCATTTGAACCCCAACTAGCCTGTCTAGAAGTTAGCTAGCTTAGCAAGTTTGAAGCTGGAGCCCTGCCAAAAGTGGGCCTTGACAAAAATGAGTTTCCCCTAAACCCGTGGAAATTCGAAAATTGCGCCCATTTCGTTTCTTGTCGTCCAAAATTTCTGCCGGGTCCGCCCCCTTCGGCTTGGGCGCTTCCCCTCCCCTCCGCCTCGCTTCGCTTGCCTCGTCACTTCGTCAGTCGTCACCTCCCGCTCCGTCCCACCGCCACCAATCGCACTCGCAGTTGGCGCGCGCTCGCGTCCAAACCAAGCAAACCCCCCAAAACCCTAGCCTCCGCCGGCGCCGCCACCGGCCGGCCTCCTTCCCTCCCTCCCTCCCTCCCTCACTCAGACCCCTACCCTCGCAGCACCCTTAACCCTACACCCTCTCCCGCCGCCGCCGCCGCCGGAGCAGGGAAAAAAAAATGCCGCGCGAGATCATCACGATCCAGGTGGGGCAATGCGGGAACCAGATCGGGATGGAGTTCTGGAAGCAGCTATGCCTCGAGCATGGCATCGGCAAGGACGGCCTCCTCGAGGACTTCGCCACTCAGGTACGTCCCCCACGCCCCGCATTCCCCTTTCTCCCCGGTCCCCGTCAGCGTGACCTGTCCGAGTCCTCCTCTCCTCACGCGCTGGCCGCGGTTGAGTCGATTGATGGCGGTTTCCGGGTTGCTCGAGATCAGTGCCGCGGGTGCTCTGATCTGTGATGTTTGTGGATATGGCGGCGAGGCCAGGTGACTAGTTTTTGGACCTCTGCTGTAGGGAGTATTCTAGTAGAATTCTCACAAGTCGCGCCTAAGTATTTGTGAGAATTTTTGAGATTTCAACTGGTATTGTGATTGGGGTGCGGAATTTAGCTTTCCTTGAAGTGTCAACACGTTTTTTTTAAGGGATTAGTGTTTAAGTGGTTTTTGGTATCGGTGTGTAGTGTTAGATTTAGCTGGAATTAACGAGAACTGCATACAAGAAATTAAATGAACATTTCGAACTTAGAACACCCATGTATCATGTGCCTCATTATGCTGGAAACTGCTTCTCCAACCTAATTGTGCAGCCCTTAAAAGCATCCACTGTAACACTTATGTTTCTGTCTGTATTGGATCGATGCAGTATTTGCCCTTTCTGTTTATCTGGGAAGGCTAAATTAAACAAGAGCCAGCTTTAATTGCTTAAGTTACCTGCAGGGGGGCGACAGGAAGGATGTCTTCTTTTACCAGGCTGATGATCAGCACTTCATACCCAGGTCTCTGCTTATTGACCTGGAGCCGAGAGTGATCAATGGAATTCAGAACAGCGAGTACAGGAACCTGTACAACCATGAGAATATATTTGTCGCTGAGCACGGTGGTGGTGCCGGGAACAACTGGGCCAGTGGGTATCATCAGGTAGAGTCGCGCTGTGTATCTCTGTTTCGTGTTTTAGAAAGAAATGCTCAAATGCCTTTTGATATTCTCATAGGGTGAACAAGTTGTTGATGATATCATGGACATGGTTGACAGAGAAGCAGATGGAAGTGATAGCCTTGAGGGTTTTGTCCTTTGTCACTCTATTGCTGGTGGAACTGGTTCAGGTTGGCTATCTGGCTCTTGTATTTTCATTTTCTTTCTTTGCATTTTTCTATTATCCTCCCACTTTTCTGTTCATACTGCATATTGTGCTTGGAGTATTTTGTGGTGCTTACCATCTGACTCACTGTACATTGGATGTTGCCTTGTTATTATGAAACATTTAAACAGTTATTCTCCTTCCATTTGTCTAATTGTCCTGTTGCCCATGTTCATTCAGGTATGGGTTCTTATCTATTGGAGACACTGAATGATCGATACAGTAAAAAGCTTGTGCAGACATATAGTGTTTTCCCAAATCAGATGGAAACAAGTGATGTTGTCGTCCAACCTTACAACTCACTTTTAACTCTGAAGCGGCTGACACTGAACGCTGACTGTGTGGTTGTTCTTGACAATACGGCTCTTAATAGGATTGCTGTTGAGCGCCTTCATCTATCAAATCCTACTTTTGCACAAACAAACTCTTTGGTCTCTACTGTTATGTCTGCAAGCACAACTACTTTAAGGTATCCTGGATATATGAACAACGATCTGGTTGGCCTTCTTGCCTCCCTGATCCCCACTCCAAGGTGTCATTTTTTGATGACAGGTTATACTCCATTGACTGTTGAGCGCCAGGTAATTTGATATCCTCTGCCTCAGTTGTTACATTGGTTCATGTAGCATGTTTTATGTCACATTTTGTAGCCTTTGTGGAATCTGTAGTTACCTGTGCTTGTCCATTGACTGCAATTTTGGGACACTTCATCAAAAGAATTAGGGAAAGTAATTAAATTGATGTTTGTTTTGGGCGAATTGTTGAACAATTCAGTTATATTGGATGTGCTATGTGGCAGGTTAACATGATACGCAAAACGACGGTATTGGATGTTATGAGAAGACTTCTGCAGGTATTACCTGTTACTGTAGGATGGGTGGTTAACTATCAAGTGTTCATTAAGTTTGAATCCTTTATTTATGAAATATTGCAGACAAAGAATATAATGGTGTCATCTTATGCTCGGACAAAAGAAGCTAGCCAAGCTAAATACATCTCCATACTGAACATCATTCAAGGGGAGGTGGACCCTACACAGGTACAGTTTTGTCAAATGATTTTTCTTCTGAAGTGTGGATATATCTTGGTCAAATCTAATGGTGGCATCACGAGATAAGATTTGCCAAATGCTGAAGTGTAGTGAGTAGTTACTTAGGAGTTACCTACATGGAATGGTGAATGGTCATCTGAAATTCTAAATAAAGAATTCATGATAAAACATGGTAGTTTCATACCATTCATTCTCTTCCCATTTTACTAGAAGAAGTTGCTGGAAACCTATAAAAGTTTAAGATATGTTGTTTCATCATTACATCAAACACCTTTCTCCTTAGTCTTATACAATGTACACTCCTATATATACTCCACATTGGCTGGAAATGACATGAACGTTCAGTACAAATCTGTAAATTGATTTTCATACATACTAGCATGGTGGCATGTTATTTGTTAGTTAATAACTTTTAGTTGGAGTAAGATATGGTTTAAGTTTTTTTCCTTTTGTGTACCATGAAATTATTTGTTTGATGTCTTATTTTATTTGGTCTTGTCATGGATTTAGGTCCATGAGAGCCTGCAAAGGATACGCGAAAGGAAGCTTGTTAACTTTATAGACTGGGCACCTGCAAGCATTCAGGTTATCCTTTTTTTTTGTAACCATTCAGGTTATCACACAAAAAATACCTTTTTGTTTCCTTGCCTGGCATTAAAATCCGTAAGCATTTCAACTGCAACAGGTTGCTTTGTCAAGAAAATCCCCATATGTTCAAACAACCCACAGGGTACAATTATCTCTTCCTCCTACCTTCTCTCCCTCCCTCACCTTCTGGTGGGATTTCAGTCTTTTATTTCTTTTGAAGAAAATGGATGATGCTGTACTAACGCTGTGCTACAGGTTAGTGGTCTGATGTTAGCAAATCATACAAGCATCCGTCACTTATTCAGCAAATGCCTGGGGCAATATGAGAAGCTAAGGAAAAAGCAGGCTTTTCTTGACAACTACAGGAAGTTCCCAATGTTTGCGGTAAGAACATATTTCAACAAGTTTTGAATCTCCTAGATCATTGCTTTGAATTGTTTAGGGTACATGCATATTTTGAGCTGCTTACTTAGCTGTCTGTTTTGAAATTACTGTATTCCCTGTTTAGTTGGTGTTGTCAAGTTCAGGAACCTTTCTGATGCCGGTTCAACTAAAACTCTAATCTTGCAGTTGCAAAGGAATTTAGATACCGTTTCATTATTACTTACAAAGATTACAATTGCCAACGTGGTTCCTTGGATAATGACAAGCATATGTAAATATTCTTGAGAACAGTACTTCCAACTGTGTTTGACCTTGTGGATGACTTCATTCTTTTGTGTGACATGCTGACCTCTGACAACTTCATGCAGGACAATGATCTCTCTGAATTTGATGAATCTCGAGAGATAATAGAGAGCCTAGTTGATGAATACAAGGCCTGTGAGTCGCCAGACTACATTAAATGGGGAATGGAGGTAAGTTTAATGCAATTCAAATCTTGTTCTGTGCATTATATAAAATGCTGAGCAATCTGTTCCAAAGCAGGACCCTGGAGAGGCAAACGTTGCGGCAGCACTTGACTCTAAGTTGGTAGTGTAAATGTAAAGGTACCATCTCACGATCAGGCACTTCTATGCATAAACAATTTGATGCCCAATCATATTGAATTGACCATCCATTTGAAACCTTGATTCCTTGCTTTCTTTTGCCAACCATGTGGACTAATCTCTGCTAGATTTTAAAAATGACTGCTAAATACCTGGGCATATTTTTGTATATATTGCTGGCAAACAACAGCTTCACACTGCAAGGCTCTACTTTTCTTGAGGGAGCTATAATGTTCTCAGTATCGAGAAATTCTTAGACAGTTTTCACTTTCAGAAGCAGATAATTATGGTGTTGATGTCCTGACATACTATGTTATGAATTTGATAATTTGGAAACTGCACTGTTCCAGCAAATGACACAACTGAAGGAAGGCTCTCTACATGCAGGTCCTGTTGGTCATCCAAAGATGCTACTGGCACTATCTTGTAGTCATCAGTTCGACGCCGCCTGCCTATCTAGATCCTATCGGAGTGCAGCCAAAGCGGGTTATGAAGTTATTTCGACCTCAAAGTTTGTCTTTCTTTAGTCTGTGCTATGTATATTTTGAAACCCACTTGCCCTGGCCTGTGTGCATTTTCCCTTTAAGGTCTTGTGACTGCGCTCTTTGGTGGTGATGGTGATGGTGATGTTTTCGGTGTCCTTTAAGGCTTCGATGCTGATAGTTCCAATAGTGCCGAGTGTTCCTTGCTGATGACTTAGAAAGAGTTTTAGTTGATCTAATTTGTGGGCCTGGTCCCCATCCTGTGATGCTGTGCAATCGTCTCTGGCAATGTTTTTTTAGCTTGTTGGGTATGTAAACATGATTTTTTTTCTCTGAAGAGAGCATTTACTGTCTTAAAGAGGGGACATGGTCACATAGAAGTACGAAGGTGGAATGGCTCCATCTTCTTGTGGATCTGTAAAAGCTAGTATTGATTCCCATCGTCTACTGATTACTGAAGTTTCTGAAATCGCCTTTTACTAAATTATGTTGTTAATAAAATATGAAAATTGGTGATCTGGATTTTGAGACCGCACATTTGTGCAATTCTGTTTCTACCATGTGTTTTCAGCTTCATCATCTGAAATAATCCGTGTTAGATCTGGGTAGGATGAGCAGTCTTATCTGCACTTGAGGTACTCATGGATCTGATTTACCGACCCTTGATTCTTTATATTATGGATGAAAGTAAAAAAGAATTGGACGATCTCATTTACTGCGACTTAATTTTTGGGTTCTTCGTCTCGTACCTTTTCACTCACTCAATAGAATCAATATAACTAAGGAATGTCTTCGTTGATGTTTCTCCGCCAGCAGTTACACTCCATAGTCTGGATTGTTCCTGCACGTTACAGTTGCTGACATTTCATGGGCTGAACCGTGTGCCTGGTGCACCACATTGACACGGGGAGTAAACATGAGGACAAGAGGTGATTATGGACCATTGTCAAAGGAAAATTGTTCAGTCAAAAAAAAAAAAGAAAAGAAAATGGTTTTCTACCCTTGTGCCTGCACACCAGGCAAGCTCTTGGCTTCAAAAATGAGATTTTTTATTGACTTTTGCTATTTATTTGTTGAGATTTTTTTTGGTACTAAATTTGTTAAATTTTAATATGTTTGATTGTGCTTTAGGATTTATGCTATAATTGTCTTTTGGGTTGTATTTATAAAAATCTAACAGATTTATCACATAAAATCTGTGAACAGACAATTAGACATTCCCTTTTTTTTTGACAGTGGACTAAAAGATGCGATTTATATCGCTTACTTTATTTTAGCATGGGAGTAGTACATATAAGGTAGAAGGGTAGATAAGTCAGGTATAATGGTAGCTGTTTCTTTTATTCTTTTAGTTTTTTAGAATTAGAATTAGAATTCCACGGGCACTGCAACTTGGCTCGGGTGCACGCGCTAGGCAAAGAGGATAGAGAGACGCGATTTTTCACTTGGGCCGGATTGGGCTGAGGTGGGCTCGCTTCACAGGAAAAAAGGTCCGGAGAAAAATGAACTTTTAGATGAAATTCCCAAGGCGTTTTTTGTCGTCCAAATTAGAATTCTGTTCAAGTCCAAAGCAAATGAGAGGATTTTCCTTGTGTTTTGTAGCAACCATATGCGTGCATGTAACTTCTTATGTCGATTTGAGTTCAAAACGAATTATTTATACATGTAACTTCATATTGGGTTAATTCAAAAGTTGAAATTTTTAGTACAAATTACATGCTAGGAGGATCCAAGGGTTTTTATAATGAGAAAATTCTGAGGTCCAAATCCTCTATTTCCTACGTCCTAAAAATAACGTAATTCCAGGTTTATGACAAGTTTTGTTTGACTAAATTTATACTTCCTCCATCCTAAATTATAAGTTATTTCAAAAATCTTGAGTCAAATCATCTCAACTTTGACCAAATTTATATAATAACATAATAATATTTATGATACCAACTAAGTATTATTATATTCTTCATTAGTTATATTTCATATTAACATATATTAATTTATAACTCTTTCTAATTTTTCTATAATGTTGGTCAAACTTAAGATGCTTTGACTCTCCAAGATTCTTGGAATGACTTATAAATTGAGATGGATGTAATAGGAAACAGTATCGGTATTTACGTCTCTAAATATATTTACTATGAATATATATTTGATAACTAACTATAGTATTAATTTATATAATATACATAAAAATCGTTTGAAGTGCTGAGAATTTTTTTTGGGGATGGAGAAAGTATAGAATAATCATTGATTCATTGTCACCTAGGCCAGATTTTGAGCCTGCGCCATCCAGGGAGCTTTGAGAGTGTGGGCACTGCTTTATTCCGATTGTTAGAAAAGTGTCTGATTATAATGCTTTACCAGCACATTGGGCGACATCTGTTGGACAACTTTTGCATTTTGTGTATAACAAAAGCTCAAAATGCTTTTGTTGGAGGGAGATAAAGCTGTCTTCTTTGCTACTTAGTACTACTCTCCCCACCAAGCCACCCGTACCCTTTCTTCCCCTGAGAAACTGAGTGAGAGTTGAGACATCTCTCCCAAAACAATCTCCTAGCTAGCTAAACTTAATCTCTGTTTCCAAATCCATGGCGAGCTAGAGGTACACTGCCTATGGAGAGTCCTTTTTACACAGCTACTGCCTGCATCTCATTCTCATCCACGCAGCCACTCCAACTGAACCCAACAAAAAAGCTTTGCTTTGAGCTTGTTGTTCTAGTCTAGCAGCGGCCATGCCGGATTTTCTGGTGAGCGCAGCGACGGGGGCCTTGAGCCCCGTCCTGCATAAGCTTGCTGCTTTGCTCGGCGACGAGTACAAGCGTTTCAAAGGCGTGCGTGGTGAGGTCAAGTTCCTCATTCGGGAACTTGAAGCCATGCACGCATTCCTTCTGAAAAAGTCTGAAGAGGAGAATCCTGATGAGCAAGACAAGGTGTGGATGAAGGAGGTACGCGAGCTCTCCTACGACATCGACGACAGCCTCGATGACTTCAGAGTCCGTGCTGATGCTGATGATGACTCAGCCAAGGCCAAACCAGAAGGCTTCATCGACAAATGTAAGAAACTACTGCAATTGGACAAGACCAAGGCCCGGCGTCGGATTGCCAAGGAGATTGAGAAGCTGAAAGGCCAAGTCAAGGAGGTGGGTGAAAGGAGTGCGAGGTACAAGGTCTGCGGCACGGCCGTGAACACAAGCAGCAAAGTGACAGTTGATCCAAGAGCTCTTGCCATATTTGAGAATGCTTCGAGGCTTGTGGGCATCGATCAACCAAAACAAGAGGTGATTTCGTTTCTAGAGGAGGAGAATGGGTGTTTCTCATCACAACAACCGAAGGTAGTCTCTATTGTGGGAATTGGAGGAATCGGGAAGACAACCCTTGCGAACAGAGTATATGAAGAGCTGAAGAATCGATTCCAGTGCCGAGCTTTCTTGTCGGTGTCAAGGAATCCTGATATGGTTAAGATTTTGAGAACTATTCTCAGCGAGGTGACAGGTCGGTCTTATTATAAGACAGAAGTAGGGAGCATACAACAACTGATCATGGAAATCAAGGAATTCCTTCAAACAAAAAGGTACACACGGCTGTATACTTTCAGCATGCATGCTACATCCATTCAATTAAGTAACTGTCAGTGTCACGAAACCACCGGCTACTAACTTTACATGATTGCGTATTTCGACTTGGATGGTTAGTTAAGGTGGGCACCAGGGATTATACTGGTTCGGACCAAAAGTCCCTAGTTCAGTCACGGCGTTGTTGTGCTACCTGCTGTTTTGATTAGTTGCGTAAGGGTTACAAACGAGCAAGAGAGGAGAGAGCTCCCAAGTTTCTACGTGGTGTGTGTGGTCGGTGTCGTGTGCTGTTGAACTTGAGAAGTCCAGAGAGCTTGCCATAGAAAGGTCCCAAGACCTCCCTTTTATAGTTCAAGAGAGGAGCCTAAAGGAAGGAGGAGAAACGCAGGAGTGCAAGGGAAGGAGTTCCATGGGCGTCATCGCTCCTCCCCCGCATGTGGGTCCCATTGGCCCGATTGTCGAGGGAAGGGTGATTTGGTCCCCCATGTTGTCGTGCTATCGTCATGGTTGGTAGTGGTGGTGTGTTGTCACCCAGCCATGGCGTCCTGCATTGCGTGGTGTGGTTTGCAGTGCCCTCCATGATCCTTATGTCTAGGGCCGTACTAGGCCCGAGTAGCGCAACACTATCCCGTTCGACACAATTACATAGGAACGTTTTTAAAGACAATACCCCTAGTCATGGATAGCCTAGGGGTGTGATGACTTTCTCATCACAACAGGGGGGTGTGGTGTTACCCCCGCTCCAGCGGATGTTTCCTTTTTTGACCCCCGAATCCCCTCGAGTCGTCGGGTGAGTCGGAAGCCCCCCTCAAGGGATCAGGCGGTGGAGGGCCGGTGTTCTATCGAGCCAAGGGGTCCTAAGCCCATGTCCTAGCCATCGGGTCGAGGGAGGCGAAACTCGCCCTCCAATCGTTGAATGGGCCGGGATCATTGTCTGAGCCATCCAATTCGAACCGGGCCTCCTCCGCAAAGGCCCATGATCGGGTTGGTCATATTTTGTTGGCACTTAAGCAATCCCTGGATCAATATTAAAGCCCCCAAACTGGACATCCTAATATTGATACCAATAACCTATTTTAGTTTCCTTGTAATGAAGCTTTGTCTATTATAAGAACTTCCGTTGAAGGAAATGGACTTCTTTCTTTTTTTGTTGTTTTTATCTTGGTCTGATAGGCTTGAAAATGTGCATAGTACACATACAAAGTACAGTCACTTGATAAGGATAAAATCCCTTAAATTATCTCTAAGAGCATTTATAAGGAACATTTTGATTTATCACTTGTAATTAGTTAGAGTTTGATTAAGTATCACTCTCAATATATTGTGAAAAGTTAGAAAACGGATAACTAGTTTTTAATATTAATCTAGTGGTATAGTTTCCGCACCCCTAAGCTGCCTGTTTATAGGCTGCCTATTTGTTAGGTCAAATACTGGTGTGTACTACAATTTTGTGTGCCTAAGTATGTTCTAAAGATTCTTAAGTGAGTTGTCATTACAAATGTGTGTGTTCATATTGGTAGAACTTGTAATGAAGCCGCTCATGAGTTGGCTAGAATGGGTTATCTATGTTCTGAAGGTGAGGGGATCATTTCTGATTCTGTTCCTAATGACATAGCTGTAATTGTCGCTGACGATTTGTTAGCTAATGAGTAATGAGGATACCCAGGGTAAAAAAACAAGATAGGAACCCAGGATGCAAAAATTTGCCAACTCCTTGTTGTATGGTGATTTAAATTTTATTTAGGCTAGAACTTAAGAAATGTGTGATATTAAGACTTCTAGTTCTATTAGGACTTGAGTATGAAATTCTACTCGGAGTTGGACTCCTACTTACCTATATGAGGGCTTGGAGGGGACTATATAAAGAATGGGTAGAGACCATAAGCATCAACTTGTCATCTGATGCCCTTGTAAGAGCAATTAGGAGCGCTCAAGAGGATTAGGCTAGATATAACTATTGTACTAGGTTCTAGTCAAGTAGGGTTGTGAGAGACACATGTACTCTTTTGGAGTTATGCTTTGTTGCTTCACCTTTGCAAAATCCTAATATCTTGTCGTGGTTGCTTCAACATTGTCATTTAGAGTTTTCTACAAGATTCATCTATGTTGTTCTTGATATGGTGCAAGCTTATGTCATACTTGCATTATCCTTTCAAATATCTAAGGGCTACTGTTCTAGATTCCGGTCAAGAATAGCTCTGAGCTCTCCAAGAGTTTTTTTAACAACTCACTGCTTTGATTTTTAGCAAAAAAAAAAAGAAAAAAACCTCCAATAGTTTGGTAAAAGAGTTTCTTAAAAATAAAAAAATTACCAAATATCCTCTCTAACTCATAAGATTTTGCAGTCCAAAGGAACTTCTTATCCGCTCCCCATTCAATGTTTTTCTTGAGAGACAAGAGTAAATTGAATGCACGATTAAATTAAGAAAGTAAAGGGTTCGATGTGAGAAATGTAGGATACAAAGAAACTAGTAGAAAGAAGTTTGGTTGGTTAGAAATAGTTCAGGGTTCCCAATGCAAAATCATTCTAAAAGCTTATACAGGAACTATTGGAGAGGGAAATAAATTAAGGTGGCAACCTATTTTGTTACCTCGCTAAACTTATTGGTTTAGCAAGTTAATTATAGGAAACATCTGGAGTACTCTTAGAACATGTCTATACAAATTTGATGTAGGTTTTCGTTTCTTAGTATTGGACCTTTAATTGTACAAATCCTAGTCTAGATGTATCCTCTTAGTACATCAGGATCTTATGTTGTGTCTTTGTTCTAAATCCTAAATCATACCTGTCCTCCTAACACCCCTTTCTGAGTATGTGAAAATAAAATTGACATATCTTCAAATAATGCTTATTTACTATATTTTAAAGAAGAGAGTTTCATACATTATGATCGCCTATCATTTTATGGTATTGATTATCCATGAAATATTTATTTGAGCTAAAAATGTACTCTTCAATACTAAATAGCTTTATCAAATCATGTCGTAGGTACTTCATTGTGGTCGATGATGTATGGGACAAGGAAACATGGGATACAATTAAGTGTGCATTGTCAGACAACAGTTGTGGTAGTGTGATAATAACCACAACTCGAGTACATGACGTGGCCAAAGCATGTTGCTCACTATATTCAGGTGGATGGGTTTACAAACCCAAGCCTCTCCAAGAACATGACTCGAAAAGATTGTTCCATAACAGAATATTTGGCCCCGGCAATGAATGCCCAGAAAACCTAGAAGAAGTCTCTAGTAAAATCTTGAAGAAGTGTGGAGGTCTACCGCTGGCCATTATTGCAATATCTGGTTTGTTAGCTAACAAAGCACGGAATAGAGTTCACTCAGTCATAGAGTGGGATCAAGTTCAAACTTCTATTGGTCATGGACTTGAAAGAGATTCTACTGTGGAGGGGATGATGAGAATACTATCACTCAGTTACTTTGATCTTCCTCATCATTTAAAAGCTTGCCTATTATATCTTAGTACATTCCCTGAAGATTATACTATTGAGAAAAGACGTTTAGTACTGCTATGGGTTGCAGAGGGGTTCATTCCTGCTGAATCTAGATGCACCTTGTACGAGTCGGGTGAGAAGGCTTTTAATGAGCTCATCAACAGAAATTTAATCCTCCCAAAGAAAACATATGAGTGGACTAGAGAGGTAGACAGCTGTGTTCTCCATGATACAATTCTTGACTTTATCGTGTGCAAGTCCATTGAAGACAACTTTGTTACAGTACTACATAATATTCCAAGACTACCACCTCCATCAGGAATCAAGATTCGTCGACTGAGTCTGCAAGGTAAAACTGAAGGAGATGCGACGACCTTACACTTGAACCAGAATTATGCAAATGTCCGGACAATTATTAGTTTTGAATTCCCCTGTTCTTGGTTGGGTTTTAGATTCGTGCGTGTTCTGGACTTCTCAGGCTGTTGGAGATTATTAAACCATCATCTTGCAAACATTGGAGAATTGCTCCAGCTGAGGTATTTGAGCCTCGGTGGTACATCGATAACTGAGCTTCCAGAAGAGATCGGAGCGCTACAGTATTTGGAAACACTTAACTTGTGGGGCTGTGGCATAATCCAATTACCAACATCTATAGTTCGACTAAAAAGACTTGTCAACCTACTGATGGGTAGTCTGAAGCCAAACGGCTTTCCCAGTGGAATTAAAAACATGCAGGCATTGGAAATGTTAGATACAGGATACCTTGACATGAATGCAGCTGCTATTTATTTTGAAGAAATTGGCGATTTAACCGAGATGAGGCATCTGGCTATTACTATGTTACTCATTTCCAATTCTGGTATTATTGACGAGGAAAACTACGTGGATCTTATAAAAAAGATGGCTTCTAGTCGTCGGCTAAGTAAGCTTCATACTTTAGACGTATTTGTGGAGGACGTGGATGTTATGCAAAATATGTTACGTGGAGAAGCAGGGCATGCTGTCATCTTCGATGGAGTTGACGCCATCCTTGAGGTGCCGTGGTGCTCTCCTAGCCTAAGAAAGCTTGTTTTCATGGTGTTTCCCATGTCAAGGGTGCCAAGATGGATGAAGTCACTTGTCAACATAGAAGAATTAATGCTGAGAATAAAGAATTTGGGCGAGGAAAGTCATTGCATTCTTGGTGACCTACCAGCTCTTGTCCATCTAACACTGGAGATAATAAACAACGTTGAAGGTGTACACTGGACTGACAAACAACGACTTGTGGTCAGCAACAGGTATGGATACAGAAGCTTGAGGCATTTCAGAGTGGCAATAATAGGGTTACGGTTTGTCCGTCACAGTATCCCCATGCTGACGTTTGAAGCTGGATCCATGCCAGAGCTGGAAGTACTCCATATTGACTTTGATGCAGATATAACAATTTCTGTGAGTAATGGCCATCTTGATTTTGGTCTCAAGCATCTCTCCAAACTCACCGAGATCGAGTTTTATATATTCGGCACCAAACTTAATGGTTTGCGTGTACAAGATGCCATTAAGGAAGGACTTGACAACCACCCGAATCCACATCTCCATATTGGTTATAACCGCTTTCTAAACGAAGACGAGTCGGAACAAGAAGACGATGTCGTCGTCTGCACTCGAGGTATGGTTGATCATGATCAGAAACGGCGCCGATTGGAAGCTCGCCGGGAATTGGTTCAGGGTACACAACTTATTATATGCATTTATGCTTACCAAACAATTAATTATTCCAGGGAACAATTATTCCCTTGACGCTCGATGTATTATATGCATATAATACCTCAAGCGTCAAGGGAACTTCAGGGTGCACCATTTATGCTTACCAAACAATTATTCCAGGGTGCGTTTTAGGGCAGTGATGATCTCAACCAAGAAACTACGTGATTTTTATGTTCATTAATTAAGGAGCCAACTAAGGAAAAAAGATGATCACACTATAATTAAACAAGAGAGATCAGGACATGTAACCTCCTAAGTTTGCATTCAACCTATCCATATATGTCACTATGGAAGGTAATATAAAGTTTGGGTTCTTTATCCGAAACAAAACCAGTACTCCATGCATCCCTCTTCTTTGTCATTGAGGTTTTTCATCTCCTTTACTGATACCACTCACCCTCGGTTTATGCAAATTTGCAGGTGGTGATGACAAGATGTGCTCCTCCACCACAGACGACAACAACGGACAGTGGTTGACTGCAGCACTGCCACTACCCACGGACCTCTCCTTCACCATCCATCATCAACCTAGCCATCGACATGGCTCCTCTTTTGAGCTTGGCCATCGACATGGACAGCGACGGCACCGATCGAAAGCTCGCCAAGGCGCCGCCATCGTCCATGGACGAGAATTGGTTCAGGGTGCACCAGTTATTCCTGATCATGCCAAGGGAACACCAGGTACGCACAGTATATATATGTATTTTTTTCCTACCAAACAACTGGTCCAGGGTGCGTCC
>Ga0182004_10001397_pt1 | contig 17588 bp, 13 predicted proteins | sample Sormic07211540_1_FD_120479 | JGI IMG/M metagenome (GOLD analysis project Ga0182004, IMG submission 120479) | Endophyte microbial communities from Sorghum bicolor roots, Mead, Nebraska, USA - 072115-40_1 MetaG | ecosystem: Host-associated > Plants > Roots > Unclassified | place: USA: Nebraska...
CCGTTTAGCCATTATTCGGGCTAAACAGTCCATTAAACGGGCTAAACGGTCAATTAAACGGACTAAACAGATGACTAAACGGAAACGGTGTATCATTGTGTAGCGTTTACACGGCGTTTAAACAGTCTAAACGGCCATTTAGGCGAACAGTGCTATACTACTACTTAGTCTAGACCGAACATACAGAAGTACCATAGAAGCAGTCAAGCAGCCGCACAATTGAACAACTTTCTCACTTTTAAGATTTCTCCTATCTGCCTAGAAAGAGGCCATACAAACATGGACCATGGAGCTATTAAGAAAAAAAGGTCATACCACTTATTATGCTGCACTGAAATAAACTCCCAAAGGAATACTATCGAACTAATCTACAACTGCATATCGATTCTTTGATCGAATTTCTTAACAAAGGGCTGTATACTTGAACACCAATACTGTACCACCCAATCAAGCGGATCTTGTTGAAAGAAGTCGGTCCATTAAAGCCGAAGTTCCAATCAGATGGACACATGTAATCGGCTGGATGTGACTCGAACAAACACCGCTACACCCCGGTAGGGAAGAGGGGTGGGATTTCGGCGTGCCGCCGCAAAATTTTTAGGGTCCGATCTAGGGTTTAGGTGCATGAAGTCACACACGGATGCGGGGAAAGGGACGAGGAGGGTCATGCATACCTTACAAGGCGCGGGGCAGCGCGGCACCCTAGCACGATCGCGTCGATCGCCCGGTCCGTCGCTCGCCGGCAGGGTGGGGACGAGAGAGCGAGCGAGAGCGGGGGGGGGGGGGCTCGGCGTCGGCGCGGATTCTCTAACGTTGTGAAGAGAGCGTCTCCAGCACTCATGAAGTATTTTGGAAAAAAAACTCAAAAACCCAAAACCTTGATGATTTTTTTAGGTTTTGGTGTTCACTTTCCAAAAAATTTTGCAAAACTTTTTAGATTCCCTTAACATCGAATCTTTGCGGCACATGTATAAAGCATTAAATATAGATAAAAAATAACTAATTACACGATTTATATGTAATTTACGAGACGAATCTTTTGAGTCTAATTACTCTATTATTGGATAATATTTGTCAAATACAAACGAAAGTGCTACAGTGTCCATTTTGAAAAAAAAAATTGGAACTAAACAAGACCAATGTCCTTATTTAATTTTACAAAAAGTTTAGGGCCAAAATATTTTAGACATGTTTACTTCCAAAATGCAAAATAGCAAAAAAAAATTGCATTTAGCCCAAGGCCTTGTTTACTTCCACCCAAAAACACAAAATTTTTCAAGATTTCCCGTCACATTGAATATTTAGACGCATACATGGAGTATTAAATATAGATAAAAATAAAAACTAATTGCACAGTTTGGTCGGAATTGACGAGACGAATCTTTTGACCCTAGTTAGTCCATGATTGGACAATAATTACCACAAACAAACAAAAGTGCTATAGTCTTGCGAAATTTTTCGCTTCAGGAACTAAACAAGGCCCAAAATATTTTGGAACTAAACAAGGCCTAGGTGAAAACTCTGCAGGCCTCGTATAGACCCAAAAACCAAAAAGTTTTTAAGATTTCCCGTCACATCAAATCTTGCGCACATGCATAAAGTATTAAATATAGACAAAAATAAAAACTAATTATACAGTTTGCTTGTAAATCACGAGACGAATCTTTTGATCCTAGTTAGTCCATGATTGGACAATATTTAGTACAAACAAACGAAAGTGCTACAGTAGCGAAATCTAAAAAGTTTTCATGTCTAAACAAGTTTTTGGATTTTAACACTGTAGCTTTTGTTTTTATTTGACAAACATTGTCCAATCATGGAGTAACTAGGCTTAAAAGATTTGTCTCGCGATCAGGTAAATTGTGCAGTTAATTTTTGTTTTCATCTATATTTAATGTTCTATGCATGTGCCACAAGATTAGATGTGATTGGGAATCTTGAAAAGTTTTTGGTTTTTGAGTAAACTAAACAAGGCCCAAAAACTGGTTATTAAGGAAGATATAAAACATGTTTTGGATTGTTGTGAGAAAAAAAATATGTTTTGGATTTTTAAAGGGCTTCTCTCCATTGTGGGTAAATCTAATCTCCAATAGAAAAAGAGTAGATTGGAGGAGTAGAGGTCTCCTCTTTATTCGGTGGGTAAGAGGCTAGAATTTAATGGACCGAGAAAATTTTTCTAATTGTACCGTTTGCATATAAATCGTGAGATAAATCTTTTAAGTCTAGTTACTTTATAATTAAATAATGTTTGTCAAATAAAAATAAAAATCCTATAGTGTTAAAATTTAAAAACTAGGCATATCTGTGGTCGAGGCCGTCGCCGGCGTCGGCGCCAACGTGGCTGTAGCTAGCTCCTCGTCGTGCTTGGTTGCCAGCACGGTCGCTCGTCCCAACAACAAGCCGTTCTCGCTCTGCGTCTGCTGCTGCTAAGAAGCACCATCGCGGCGGGGAAGAAAGCAAAAAGAGGAAGACTATTTGGACCCTATGCCAAAGGCTAGAATATAATGAACAAATCTTTTGGTTCTGTTGATGTTTTTCCACCAACAGAGCCCATACACTTGATCTCTGTCTTGTTTCTATGAGCAGGACACACTTTAGTTAACTCCTCGAGAATTCTACAAGTAAAGATCCTAGACTTATGAACATGCATACTGAGCGAAGATGTTGCTAGCTCCCAGAGCTAGTACTTGACTCCAACCCGCTAGAAGAGCAATAAACATAGGTGGCACCATCTCAAGAGGTGCAACTATCATGGTCTCCACCTTTGGGACCAGATAAAGCACCTAAGAATTAATATGGTAAGAGATTCTGTTCAGACTTCAGAGGACCTAAAACACCGAACATTGTGCCAAGAGGTAACTTGATAGTTATCAACATTTCCCTTTTTAGCACTGCATGATTTTTCTTTAGCATATTTACTTTTCCGTAAATGCATAATTAGTTACACATCTACTTTATCATTTCTGCATTAGAAAAGAAAATAAAAATATGTCATGCATTGCATCTAGAAAATTCTAAGCCCCATGTATTTGATGTGTAATGCAATAGCCCACACACTTATCTACTATGGTGGTATAAAAATAAATTTCAGCATATTTATTTTACTGTCTGCATATCATAAATATAAAAAGTATAAAAATACATGATCCTGCTAAAAGATAAATATATTAAGAAGGTTCTAGACAACCAAGGCTTAGGGGTTTTACCACTAACACTTAATCAGTTCCATAAGCTTTGTTATCTATTTAATCTTCATAGAATTTATAAAGATCAAGAAGAGCTAACAGGCAGAAGGACATCCTATCCCCTGTGAGACTGCTGTCTTCAACAGTCGGAGTGTTGTCTCAATAGCCATCATCCCTAACACTCCAGGAGGACCAGTACGCCTTGACTGCTAGTCAGCAACATAAACAGACTACGTCAACATCCAGTTTGGGGGAGAGCACCACCCGTATATCCAGCTAAGTATCACTAGCTTATTTATTTATTAAGCTATGTTAATCTGAAACAAATAAAAAACCTAAATAAATATTTTCCTATCTCTATTTACCTTTATGTTTGATATTAAATTTGTTAAATAAAATATAGGAGAGTATGTGAAGAGTTTGCCTATTAAAATGAATTTCATAGAATAAACTCTTATAGAAATGATAAATAGTTGCTCTGTCGTAATTCCTTTCAAGTACCTAGTTTTTAACCTCGAACTCCCCTGAGTTTTGGACATAACTGTTTTGATTTAAGATTTGCTCTAAACCTAAAACTTATGGGTAGCGAATGCTTGATCTAAGTCTAAATAGTTGACGGATATGATATGGTTAGAACAAGGTGTTGCATAATACAAACCCAGGAAAGAAAGGGAGTCTAATCTATAGAACTTTTTCCCCTCTTTTTTATCTCATTAGTTTATGTTTGTTCTAATCAGTGGCGGAGCCAGAAATTATGTATAAGGGGGGCAATCGAAAAATAATAATTTATTAAAACTGAGCATAGCTGGTGCATCTAGCTCAAATTCATCAACTTGACACACGTGCTCGCATTTTCTATATGTATATAGGATCAAATGTGTTATTCTTTCGGTGGTAGACGATAAACCCTTAACAACAAGATGATTGAGATGATTTTATAAACCTTAAGATCCGCATCTTAGTTTTTCTAACGTGTTTCATAGTATTGTCTAGTTATGTTTTGTACTTCCTCCATCCCAAATTATAAATTATTCTAAGAATCTTGGAGAGTCAAAGTATATCAAGTTTGACCAAAACTATAGAAAAAATTGTAAAGGTTTATGTCATCAAATAGATATAATGTGAAAGTATAATAAACAATAAATATTATTATCTTATTATATAAATTTGGTCAAATTTAGGATGCTTTGACTCTCCAAAATTCTTGGAGTTACTTATAATTTAGAATGGAGGGAGTATGATTCTATTATCTCGAGGACATTAATAAATCTATATATATATATATGACAAAATTGTTATATTTCTCTCTTAATATAAATAAAAATCTTAAATTTATACTAGTAAAAAAAATTGTTAACACATGTTGGGGGGGTGCCATGGCCCCTGCCAGCCCCCCCTTGGCTCCGCCACTGGTTCTAATTACAAAACAAACAAGAACAAATCTTTTATTTTTGCAGCCAATCGCTCTTTTGACTTTGGAATACAGTCCCTGGAAGGTTTTGAATTGTTGTCCATCTTGTTCCTAGAGAAGCTAGAGTTTTGGAGAATTTATCTTTGAAAATCTTAAATTGTTGCATGTTGAGTTCCTGTGTGATAAGAGTTGAAAATTCCTACCACATTCAAATATATATATGCTTACTAGATTAGAAAAGTCATCCACTTCCATATACTGTTGGTAGGCATTGCATATAGTTAAGCTGTATTGACCCTTAGGAATTAGTCATACAGTTAAAGTCAATATTATGTGCTCTCTATCTATTGATCTTAGCTACTTCTGTCCTCAGAAGTATGCAACCACTTACATCCACTACACATTTTCTATATGCTACTTCTGTTCCTAGAAGTACCACCCACATATACTCACTACACTATGTGTTGTTTCTATCCTAGAGACACACCTATGATGTTCCTACCCTAGGAGTACGCATTCCAATATTCACATGCATACACTTCATTCATTCAGAAAATATTCTATTCATACACTGGGAGAGGGCACCAAAAAATATTCATTGTCATCATATCTTTTTCTACTTATCCAATAAAGCTCCACTTGTTTCAGTTTATACTCCCTACTACTATTAGTGCATTAAAAGGTTCGGCTACTCTAAAAAAAGAGAGAGAAAAAAAGAAAAAAAGAGGACAAAAGACCCAAAAGAAAGAAAAGTAGCCAAGTCCTTGTTTACAGATTAGGGAGGTATATTATCCCCAAGGAGCAAATGTAGAATTAGATTTTCACTATTAGTTATCACCTCTCATTTTCACCATCATTCTTATCACTCATTTCATACACTGCACTCACATGCACATATGACTTGATTGTATGACTAGTTTCTTTGGATCGACTGTTTAACTATATAATATATGTCTGCAAGTATGTTTAAGCTGTCTTTCCACCTATAAGCTCCACATAAGCCTATTAGAAGTAGGGTGAGAGAGAGAGAAGGCAATTTCACTATGCCTTAGTCTTACAAATACGACATATTCTGAGAGAAGAGAGAAGACATACATCATTCATGCATTGGTAAGGATCCAGGAATACCATAAATGAGAGACTTAAAAGGGTCATACAATGAAACTCTGAGTTTTATTTGAAAATCTTGCAAAACGCTGGACTAATAGTTGATCAAAGAGTAAAAAATATAGCGCTCGACTTGACCATTTTGTCTTTCAACTGCTCAAGACCCAAGTCACGGTTATAAGCCCCATGGTGAAAGATAATATGGGTGAGTCTTGAGACAGAATACTTCACTCTAATCTAGAGGAGAGTTCTTGTTTGAACGCATATGTACTTGTGAGGCGTGAAAGCATGGTAGCAACTCCTGATCCATCACTGAGTCTATCTTTGCTCAGGGACGAGCAAAAGGTAAGCTTAGGGGAGTTTATTGACGGTAGTTAACTCCTATTTTTAATTGTCAACATAACTTTTATAACTGCAAAAAGATGCTCACCAACATAGGTCTAGGGGTTTGAATTTACAAATTCCACGAGTTTTGGTGCATCTATGTTTTGTAGGGGTTACACAGAAGAGCTAAAGGCAAACTAATCATTGAATAAAAGTATCTCAAATAATAAATTGGACTGAACCATTGCAATGGGCTCATCGAGACAACCAAAATCCATATATCATTTGCCCTATTTGGAGTCTTTGATAAAGGGATATGAATTTCACATGAAAATACACTTTTTCGGAGTCTAGAAGGTTCGAGAAGGCACCAGAACAAACAGGACGGCAAAACGACCACAAGGGGTGGGCGCCCGCCCCACCACCTTGGGTGGCCGCCTGAGCCTGGTAGCTAATCACGCTCCAGCTCATGGATCTCGCTTCTACTGCCTTTGAGGAGTAATCTTGACCGTATGTTTAGGTTGGTTTGATCTGAGGGCTGTGATACTTCCTAGGGAGCTATAAATACAAGCCTGGCCCCCTGGGGAGAACCATCATTATGAGTTGTAGAGGTGTCTCTCGAATGGATGGCCTCTCTTCTTTAGAGAATTAGGGCTAGACATTTCAATGTAGTAGATTAGTTTTAGTCGGGAGTTAGGGAGAGCGGAGCTATGCTTTGATTCTAGAGGAGTCTTCTTCAGAGTTTTGGTATGTCTCTATATTTATTCTTTGTAAGACTTACGCTTTAATATATTATCTTCTCTATTTACTATATGCCTTTTGTATGTATGATTAGTATAGTTGTTATATCTTGGTATAGGATCTCCGCCCGTATTGAGTGCTCTAGTTATCTATAGTAATTAGAGTAGTAAACGCTAGCGTAGACGTAGTGTCTAGGCTATAGTTTACCTGAGTTTGCGCCCAATCCTACGGATAGTTGTGGTAGCCCCAAAGGTGACAGCTCTGTCAGGCCAATGTATTCCACCACGTTCGGTGAGGAGGACATCACCAAGATGGAGTCGAGGATGACTCCAATTCAAGGAAAAGAGGATGATGAGGACATCGCCACGTTGGACACATTGACACCATCATTTTTCTCGAGTTGCAATTTATTTCCAACTCAGTTACCACATCACTCACGGATTCAGTAGAAACGTCGTCAGTGTTTTGATCATAACTTCTTCATACGACATCAAAATGGGGTGATCTTGGACTCCTTGGAAACGAGACGACAGCGCCGTCATTTTAGATTTGGTCCTAGCTCCAAATCATTTGTGAATTAATATGTATGACCACAACAAGGTGTTGCGTCATCTATTTTGGGTCAACTTGGCCATGTATCGAGTCGGGCCTTAAGACTAAGTTGTGGGCGTCTCTCCCTGGTCGCCTCCAACCCTAGGATGCCTCTCTTTTATATTCCATGCAGTCGCCGCTGTTTAGACTTGGATTTTGTTTAGTGTCTAGTTTTCCATCGAAAAACTGAATCGTTCATTGTAACTGTGGTGACAAATCCTTTTACAGAGATCTAGGGCTCCCGTTCTTGATCTCCTTCACTGTGTCGATTAGTCCTTTAGAACCAAGTTCTCGAACGCTCCATTGATATTCGTGTCATTCAAATTTGCAATTTCAGATTACGTGTTTATATCTTCTTGCTTGTGTTCTTCAATTCGCTTGCAGGAACAGCCTTCTTGGCGAAGTCAATCAAGTTGTGCTTGGTTGATAACCAACGGAGCAGTGGTATAACGGTTACAGGGTTCGAAACATGGTGATTTGAAGCCAGATCGCCAACGTCGAGTTCTCTACAAATCAAATTTACCGGTTACCTCTCGGAAGATCGAGCCTGATCCTCATTAATTGGTATCGGATGTTTTAGGTTTACCACGAGGTATAATCTCGTTTACCTTAGATTCATTCATATTTGTTCATTACCTACAGTCCACAAAAAATCCATAAAATAGTTTAATTTTCCGCTGTCCTATCACCCATTGTGCCTTGCAATTTCATTTTCAGATTTGCTTTGTTGAGTTTGTGTTCATGGTTGAGTCAAGTTGCTGGTTTTGATTGTGTTCGTCGTCGTAGTTCAATTGCACCGTTGTTGTTCTTAGTTTCCGCCGCTATCCCATCCACTATTTGTAAACAACAAGTCGAAGCCACCACATTACTCGACTTGCCCCCGCTAGCCGTCTTGTGTGATCTCTCGCCACCACGCTAACCCTAGATAGGTTGCCACCTGCTATTATTTTATCTGCATTGCAGCCCTCCTTACATGATCAGGCGAATACCTACTGTTGTTAGTCACAGGGACAATTCATCCTATGATCGATGTTAAAGTTTAGGAACGCTTTGCCCTAACTACCGCCGTCGCCATGTTGTGCCTTCTGAAAAACATAACTTGAAGGTAAAACAGACATAACTTTTCGGTCATTTATTATAAAAATCTGAAATTTTTACAGCAACTTCTTGACACCATTTAGACCCGACCAAATTGGGCTACGCCCTGTTTGGTTTCCTCAAAATTGCCAAAAAAATTTTAGGAAAATAAAGAAAAAAATTGTCAAGAGTTTTGCACGTTTTTCACGGAACGTTGCTGAATTTCTGTAGTCCATATCTGACCTCAGTTGTAGATGCCAATTTTTATGGTTACATCTTTTGTGATCCTTGTTTAGAGAAAATTATAAAAAATCTTGATTCCTACTAGTGCCTTTTGGAAAATCTAGGAAAAATCAGGATAAAAGAAAAATCTGCCCTATTGCTTGTTCGCTGACTTCTTTCTATCATACTTTGTTTTACCTTGTTACGCTACGTCTAGACATGTCTTAGCCAATAATTGTGATTTGTCCTTTTGATATTTATTGAACTTAGCTAAATCTACATTCGAATATTGTTAATCCTTGCTACTCATATTGTGTCTTTCTAAAGCTCCACATATACTTCTGTTAGCACAGGTTCATCTTATAATTGTTACCCACGCTTAACAACAGATTGCTTTACCAATTTGGTTTTGCTCCTGTTTGGCTTTGGTAAGAACACTTGTAAGACAGTAGTAAGCCGCTTCTGATTTTATATTCCACTTTCACCACCACCACCATTTGGTTTCTGTTCGTTGATAGGGATAACACTTTGGTGTTGTCTTTTTTTATTTTTTTAACAATGGCAGGATCTCCGACGAATTTAAATGATTGTGTATCCAAGGGTGAACTTATAGCGTTCATCACTGAATAGAGCAATCTTGTAAACGAGCTGACGCGTAATGTGAACAATCTGGTCACCCGCATTGAACAGATTGAGTAACACCCTCAATCTCATTGTGGTGATGATGAAGATACTGATGCAGATGGAGATCTATCTGATCATAAAGATGCAGATGCTAATGGTGATGCACGCAACCGTCGCCGCTACAACTTTAATCGTCATGGTATAGGAGGTACAACAATTATCCTTTTGATAAAATTAAATTTATTCTACCTCCTTTTGCCGGTAATGTTGATCCTGAGGTATATTTAGATTAGTTAGACTTGCTACTAGTGAGTTTACTAATTTTACTTTGTTTTGATGCAGTGATCTTTGCAATGCTAAAAATGCTGCTGTTGTGCCTCAAACTTGGAATGCTTTAAAACAACGTATGAAATCTTATTTTGTTCCTCCTTCAACATAATTTACGTCTTAAACTGTAAACTTTAAAACAAGAAGATAAAAGAGTAAAAGCATACTATCAAGAATTACTTTTTGGTTTAGCACGTTGTGGTGTAAATGAAGATGATGCTGATGCTAGTGCTAGATTTTTTGGTGGTTTAAATTATGATATCCAGAACATTCTTAATTACAAAGAATAGAGTAATTTTTCTAATTGTATCATCTTGCTATTAAGGAAGAACGTGAAGTACAGAGACGCAAGCAACTCCAGTCTTCAAGATATAATAATGGGAGGAATTTTCAGCAGCGTTTCAAGCCAAAGACGTCCAAGATTTCTGTTGCGCCACAGCCATCCACACCTGCATTTTCTGCTGGGATAAGTAAACTGTCTAATGTGCAGCCCCTATAGGTGAAAAAAGGTGCCACTCCGAATGCTTCTACTAGCTCCTCCTCGCCTAGCTCTAAAATCATTTGTCACCGATGCAAAGGCAAGGGACATGTCATGAAGGATTGCTCCAGTCGTCGAGCTTTCATTGCTACCGAGGATGGATATGTAAGTGCTAGTAATGTTGAAGATGATTTAGCCCTTGCTGCTAACATTGTTGTAGATTCCACTAAGGGCGATCAACGGAGACCATCGCCATTGACTCCGTGGCTGCATCCGCGGGCTATCCTAGCCTTTTTGTGCAGCGTGTGTTGAGTTCACGTGTGGAACATGAAGAAGAGATGCATATCTAGCGCCATAATTTGTTCCATATGTATCTCATTGTGCAGGGTTGTCGTGTTCTCACCATCATTGATAGCAGGAGTTGCAATAACTTGGTGAGTTCAGATTTAGTTGAGAAGCTTGGCTTGACCACACAACAACATTCGTATCCATCTAAACTTTAATGGTTCAATAATAGTGGTAAGACTAAGGTAAATAAATCAGCCCGCATTAGCTTTTTCATAGGATTTTATTACGATACTGCTGATTTTGATGTTGTACCTATGCAAGCTTGTTCAATTTTATTAGGGCGTCCATAGAAATTTGATAATGATGCTTTACACAATAGTAGAACTAATACGTACACTCTCATACATAAGGACAAGAAAATTATTTTATTGTCTTTGTCACCTATGGATATTATTAAACATGCTAAAGAGATTAACAATAAACCTCCAATAGATATTGATAAAAATAATGGGATTAAGTTACAAGGAGGTGCTTTACTTGCTATAACTTCTGCTATTGCTGAGTTATGTGATAATTCAGATGCACCATGTTATATTATGTTTTGTCAACTTATTATGTCTTGTGCATTACCTGCTGTCACTAACTTTTTGCAGAAGTTCATTGTGGGGAAGAATCGAGGATGGCTCCAATTCTAGAAGGAGAGGATAATGAGGACATCGCCAAGATGGAGTCGAGAACGACTCCAATTCAAGAAGAGGAGGATGATGAGGACATCGCCACGTTGGACACGTCGACACCATTGTCTTTCTCAAGTTGCAATTCATTTCCAACTTAGCTACCACGTCACACTCGGATTCAGCAGACACGTCGTTAGTGTTTCGATCATAACTTCTTCATACGACATCAAAACAGAGTGATCTTGGACTCGTTGGAAAAGGGACGATGACACCGTCTATCTTTGGTGATTGCGTTAAGAAATTCTAACACCTGGGAACCAAAATTTGATCGATTAGTTCGCTTCCTAAGAACTAAGAACCAAACAGCTAACCGAAATTTTTGGTTCCGGTTATTCCAGTTTTGGTTCTGGTTATTTTGGTTTCGGTTTTGATTCTCGGTTATTTTTGCCCAGGCTAACACATGTGCTTGCTTCTTATTGGGCCATCCTCGCTCGTTGTCGTCTTGGTGGCCTTTTACATCAGATTGGTCGCCGGCTCACGGTCTCCCCTTCTTTCACTCCGCTTTTCGTCTTCACGGTATTCTCATCGCCACTGTCATCTTCGTCATCGCCATCATTGACCTCGTCGCGGAGCCCTTCCTTCCTCTTTAGCTTGTCGAGGTGAGATGGAGTCCCTTTCCTCTTATTTTCCCTTTAGGTTTTGCTTATGGTTCTTTGTCGCCCTTCTATCTGTGTTGTACTTCTCTACTCCCCACTTGTTGCTCATGGTGCTCCCTCCTATGGCGGTGTTTTGCCTTGTGGCTTCGCTTCTTCCTCCATTCAAGCTTATTGACCACCATTTCCATCCCTTTGGTCATCGATTGTCATTAGTTAGGCTACCAACCTCCGCACTGTCACCACGACACCGCTAGGAGATAGTAATGAAGGCCACAGCGAGCTCACGTCACAGAGGACAGTTGGCGAACCACTACGTGCCTACAGTGTCGTCACGATAGGACAAGACAAGACCATAATGACAACCATGCCGAAACATGCACCGACGCCAGGACAAGACAACCTTCCTTGCAAGCCAAGTTTACTAGTTTTCTCCTCCCGCTTTTGGCTCACAACTGGTCGGGAAAATCTATCTCTTTGTTTGTGGTTTGACTCCCGGACTCTATATAAGGGTTGCTAGACCTCTCTATCATGGGTAGAGACTCTCGATACTTTATTCGGGCAGTCCCTTTCCACCCTCCTACCTCTTTCACTCTTCTTGCATACCCCCTTGTAAGAACTTGAGAGCATTCAACTGAGGAACAAGAACTCTAACTATCTCTGAGACTGGACGTAGGACTTCAACCTAAACTAGAATAATTCTTTGTGTCTTTGGATGCTATCGTTGTCTTCCTAAAGCAGCGTGATATACATACAAATTCACTCGTCGGGTGATAAAGCACTGATAGGTGGCGTGAAAGACGAAAAATAATTTAACGAATTTTTGATTGATTGATTGGTGTGAATTACAATAGTCGTGTGTATTATTTATACCCAAGGCCTAAAAATAAGTCATAGTCGAACAAGACTCTTTTAGAGCATCTCCAAAGGCTTTGGCAAATTAACTTGGCATTTGTCGTTGTTTGCAAACTCCCATAACAAAATGCAAATAATAAAAAAAGGTCATCTACAAGGGAATTGACATTTGGAGTTGGCAAATGATAAAATAGGAGGTCTCCAGGCGCGCGCTTTCCTCGCGCGTGACTTTGCTCGCGCGATCGGGTTTGCAAAGCCGTCCACAACTTGTATTTTTTGCCAAGTTTGCTCCCTCATTTAACAAGTTGCCCAAATTGCAAACTCCAAATGCAAAACCATTGGATATCTTTTTTGGAGTTTTTTTGGTAAATTACTCAAATGCAAACTTCAAATGCAAAATCCTTAGAGATGCTCTTACAAACTTGAAATAGAAGGAAACATTCTAATTTTAAGATAATGTGGACTCCATCCTTTTCTTTCCGTGAAGTCGGACACGTCTCTTTCTTTAACCACTGTTGCACTCCCATCGGCAGAGTCCAAACTCGTCTTGATGATGATGCCATGGTCTCTTCAGCCGAATCCGATAGCAATCGGATTTAGTCGATACCACAGACATCACGGATTTGTAACAAATCCCTCAAATCTCGGGCTCACGCGTCTCCATTCCAAATTTTGATGTCAACAATATGTATATAGACATATTGTATATTTAAAAATATAACATAAGTTATATATTTTAAAAGATAGATTAATTTATAATCTAAAATTAAAATACAGGGAGTAACAAACAACGTTTCAGGTCGTTTTTTATTTGGTTATAGAAACATGTCGTGTTAGTGTGCAATGCGAGGCTGCAGCTAGCTAGCTAAGATTGAATCGTTGGACTTTGATTATGAAACAAAACATACTCAATTCATTCTAAATTATAAGACTTTTAACTTTTTTGACACTAAGTTTGGTCATTTGTCTTATTCAAAAATTTGGGGTATAGTATCACTTCTTTATTGTGGTTTAGTTTATTAATAAATGTTCTTCAAGAAGAATGGTTTAAATTTAACTATGTTTGCACAATTTTTTTTGAATAAGATGTGGTCAAACTTTAAGTATAATAATTTGGAATGGAGTGAGTACATTACTACTATAAAATAAATTGCAGGAGGCCAAGACGCATGCATCTAATATATTATGTGATTTAGGGGTGATTGGTTGAGGTATTAAGTTTAATACATACTGTAGCATTTTTATTTTATTTGGCAATTAGTATCAAATTATGGACTAACTAAGTTTAAAGTATTTGTCTCGCAAATTACTCTTTAGGCCTTGTTTGGATGTAGTCGGATTCACATCAATCCACATGTGTTGAGGTGGATTGGAGTGAAACTTGAACTAAATTTCACCCCAACCCACACCAACACCATGAATTGAAGTGAATCTGATAACATTCAAACAAGGCCTTAGTTGTGTTTTTAGCTTTATAAATAATATATATTTAATATTTCATTATGTGTTCAAACATTTGATGTGACATGAGTTAAACTTTATCCGAAGAAACTAAACGGGACCTTAACAGTTATTATATATGCTAGTCAACGTATATAAAATATATAAATATTTTTTTTGAAACTAAAATATATAAATGCTTAATAAGCACGGTTGTGAAAATGATAAGAAAAAACATTGGATTCAACCTGCTATACCGATGATGAATACTCCTATATACTCCATCCGTTCAAAAAATGGCAAATATCATTTTCAGAGGATCAAATTTAACAAAATTTATCAAACTAACATTATTAATATTTAAGATATCGAATAAGTATCATTATATTGATTACAAATGTAGAGACATAAAAATGTATTTTTATGTAAAATTATATATATATTAGGATTTTAGGATGGAGGAGGAATATGATGGATAGTGCCACAAGACCCAACCAACGAATACATGCACATGCATGGATGAGCTGTGTGCCAGTGTAGGTGCGTACTCGTAGCAGCCGGGCTGACGCGGACTCGTCGGGTCCGTCCCGTACGGCGCCAAGCTGCGACCAGAATTCTGATTCTGAATTCAATCCTTCCTTCAACCGTGGTTTCATTAGAATTTTATATAGGAACGGATCTAAGGTCTTGTTTAGTTCAACCAAAAACCAAAAAGGTTTTAAGATTTTCTGTCACATCGAATCTTGCGGCACATGCATAAAACATTAAATATAGACAAAAATAAAAGCTAATTATATAATTTGACTGTAATAACGAGGCGAATCTTTTGACCCTGGTTAGTTTATAATTAGACAATATTTAAAACAAACAAACGAAAATGCTACAGTAGCGAAATCCAAAAAGATTTCACATCTAAAGGAGGCCTAAGCCTCGGGCCTGCCCGGACTGGAGCCCGGAGCGTGGCTCAAAAATACTTTTAACAGTTCCTTTATCCGGTCCAAGATAATTTATAAAAATATAGATTTAGCTCTACCTAATTTGTCACTAGAAATAGGGTGCACTGTTTTTAGCCTTCTTCTTTGAAGTGTTTCCGGATCCGCCACTGGTTTTATAGATATTAAATATTGCTGGTGTGACACTATATTAATAAAAAAGGGTAATAAGAGTTTCATAAAAATAGAGAAAATTTTATGAAGATGAAACTTTTCTACACTGTTTTTAAAATTTAGATGTGTTGAAAACTAGATTATGAAACTTCCATTGAGGAGGACCTATCCCAGGTGTCGCCAGATGCCAACCATATATATTCTCTTTAGCATAGCTCATTATATTTTTGTTAGGAGCTTCAACTCCTCTCCAGTCTCCAACCTTGTGAGGTTTTTAGGAACTCCTCGGGAAGCTATTTTATTTTATCTCATTTGTCACAAAATAGCTCTTAAAATTGGTTTATGCCAAACAATTCCCTATACTAGTCCACGCGCAATGCTGTGTCCTATGTAAGAAGATATTTCATACTTGTATTGACTCTGCATTGTATAGCAGAGCTACAGTAGGTAGTGATTTTAGAAAATACATAAAGATAAAAGTAATCCATTCACAAAATACGACAATCATGAAATTAGATGGACACAAAAATGTTTCTCAGGTTACAAGAATCCTTTTTTTAACAAAAGTTCCAGAAATCTAAAATATAAAGAGGGAAGAGTTTGGGTACTCGACCTAGCCCACTGTATGTCTAGGGGTGGGATACACTACTACGTAAAAGATTAACCGCGATCTTTTAAAAACAGGCACGGAGGCGGGCAGGATTTGTAACCGCCTTGGTTAATAGCCCGAATTAACCGAGGCGGTCACTTTTTATTAACTGATAACCGCCTCCTAAAATACATTAACTAAGATGGAGGAATGTAACATAACCGCCTCGGTTAATGCCTATTAACCGAGGCGGGCATTATAATATAAATGGCATGGTAAATCATTAACCGAAGCGGTTATTTTATAAGGCCCGCCTCCTAAAATCTAGCCTAGCCCGCCATTGTATCAGTCTCAGCAAAAGCCCAAATCCCCAACACATCGCGGGCTTATATAAATAGCACAGTTATAGGGTTTCACTCTCATTCTCTCTCTCACTCTCTCCCACACCAAGCGCCGCATGCACGGTCTTCCCCTCCCTCTCCCAACCCTCCTCTCCTCAGATGCTCCTCTCCATCTCCCTCCCTGGGCGCGCCCCTGGTTGGGCGGCGCGGAGGCGCTCGCGCCCCTGGCAGCGCCGAGAAGCTCGCGTAGAGCCGAGCGCCCTTCATCGCGCATGGAGCACAGAAGCAGGCAGCTCCCGTGCGAACCACAGGAGCCGACGGTGGGCACGGCGAGCTACTGCGGTTGGAGCTGTGGCGGAACCATCCTCCCGGGTGCTCCCCGACCTCTATGATGGTGGATCCATCCTCCCTGGTGCTCCTCTGAGCTCTTTCGACCTCCTTGGTGGCAGATCTGGCCTCCCCAGTGGCGGCGGCGGCTCCAGGTGGGAGTGTACGGCGGCGGCGTGGCTGGGCTCGATGTCGTGCCCTTGGCGTTGGGCTTGCTTTTTTATTATTTTATTTCGATTCACAGAGGCGGGCAAAAGGAACCGCCTCCTTTAATCATGGATTAAGGGGGTGTTTGGTACTGCTCTGCTCCACGTTTTTTACTCCACTCCACGTTTTTTAGCCAAACGATTTCAGCTCCACGCACTCAGTTCGAGAAAAAGGGTGGAGTTGTGAGAGCACCTAAAGAGATACTCCACAAACTCCAATTTTTTGTGGAGCTGCTCCACAGTGAAGTTTGTGGTGTAGTTTCAAACACCCCCTAACTATGATCTTTGCATGGAGGCGGTTGCTTTTGCCTGCCTCCATTAAGCTAAAGTGCCCGCCACTAAAAAAGAATTATGTAGTAGTGATATGTCCTCCATGATCTGGGAAGGGGAGTCAGAATTGTCGTTAATTGCCTCTGGTGAGTAACTTTCTGAGTATACATAGAAGAGAACAACTTTATCAGCGTTTTGTACTATATAGAGAGTGATTTTGATGTTACTACGCACAGGAAATTTGATGGGCAGCACATAAGACATAAGACGTTATATATACTGCTTCGGGTGGGTGTCTTACACTACACCTAGTGAAAAAGATGTGTTATATTCTTGTGTACTAAACTAAATGCTATGTTCCGATTCACATAGATGACCATAGAAAGTAACCAGAGGAGTAGGGTTAGACATAGATGACACTCGACGGCCAAAGGTACCGTTGAGTAACTATATACAATACAATAACATCCGATTCACTGGACCACTGTTGGGATGACTTGTTGTGACGAAGTCCTGCGTTAGTGATGTTTAGTTAAGGGTGTTAAAGTTTAACAGGTATTGTAATATTTTTGTTTTCTTTGGCAATTAGTGTTTAATCATAGATTAATTAAGCTCAAAAAATTTATCTCACAAATTATTCTCTAGCTATGTTTTTAATTTCATAAATAGTTTATATTTAATACTTCATGTATGTGTCTAAACATTCGATGTGATAGATGGTAAATGCAGGTCATTATGATATATATATA
>Ga0182004_10001398_pt1 | contig 17583 bp, 9 predicted proteins | sample Sormic07211540_1_FD_120479 | JGI IMG/M metagenome (GOLD analysis project Ga0182004, IMG submission 120479) | Endophyte microbial communities from Sorghum bicolor roots, Mead, Nebraska, USA - 072115-40_1 MetaG | ecosystem: Host-associated > Plants > Roots > Unclassified | place: USA: Nebraska...
ACGAGTCATCAACGTTAGCCTTTTTCCAGGATCCTCCGCATGCTCCCCCACGGAGGTTCTCTGGGCGGAGGATATCCTCCGACGCCCTAGAGATCGGAGGTTCTTCGGGTGAAGGGCATCCTTTGACGTTACCAGGGGGAAGGATGCAGCCATCCCCCAACAATCGGCAACGTACTAACAAGAATTTGTGCTGGCGTGGCTCTTGACAGATGCATCGAAGGTGCACAGATGACAATGTAGGACATGCAGACAAAGAAACAAAATATACTAGAGTGCATGATAACCAACAACAATTAAAATGTAATCTATGAGCAGAACGAATTCAACAACAGAGAAGCCGCCGGTTCATGGATCATCCAACACAGCCAATGAGAGAAAATGGTCTCACAATTATGCAATGCAATGGTGCACGCGGGTGGAAGGAATGAATTACCCTTGGAGAGCCTACATTTGGTGTCCTGGGCATCCTGCTCAACCTTCTGAATCCCGAAGAAATTGACAATCTTGGTCTGCTTCACCGAGAAACCTAAAGATCCCCCACAAGAAGGAGAAAATATAGTGAGAGATATAGCGTAACAAAGCAGGAAGGAAAGAAGGCAAAGAAATGAGTGCAGGGGAGGGAAACATTGAGATGAAGGTGGCGAGGAGGGCAGGAGAACTAAAGGCACACTCTTGGGGGCAATGGCAGACGGGGTGTAGAACTTGGGGCCAAGGGGACCTTGGTGGTGATTGGGCGGAGCAGAAGTGTGTGTGTGTGTGTGTGGGCGCGCGCAACACAATCGCAACAAGTGAAAAGTAGAAAGAACATTATAGAGACAACTAACTGCACATCCATCCATTTCTAACCATTCGAAATGTAACTTTAACCAACAACAGCCCGAGAGTTAACTCTAGCAACTACAACACTCTTCTTCTTTTTGCAACATTCTTATAAATGGGAGACACAGACAAATAGCAAAGTTTGGGAGCAACACTGCAAACTCTGAATTAAATAGATAAATTTCTTATAAGTGAATAGCAGAGCGCCATGAGTTCAAGACTATACCCTTCGAGGGAACCAAAAACCAGTGGAGGGCATTCGCCTCTTTGTTGCATGGTTCTGCACAACTCTATAGTTTCCTTTTTTTTCTCGATTGTCTTTGGGCAGAACCTTAAAAGTCGAGGAGAGAAAAATTAGAACAACAAAACACCAAATGGTTATAACATAATTTCAGGTGAAAAGATTTGCTAACCTGCATACCACCTATACCTCCAGTCTTGCCAGATTGGAAGATCTAGGAGCCACATTAAGTCAGTTCATTACTGAACTTTGTTTTGGAAGACGTCAAAGCAGCGTGGCCAAAGTTGCCATTTGTTTGAGTCTCCTAGCTCCATCTTGAGATGGAACAAATGGCAGTATCCTCCTCCTCTTCTTGTGCATAACAAGAGAATGCTTCCTTCGCCTTCTGGTATCTGAAAAAGATGAAGTAAATTACTTGAGTTAGTACCAGCGCATCCCTTTCTATACTCAATCTATCTATATTTGTTTTCGATAGCAGTTAAGTTTTGTGTTTAAATCTACCAAATATTGGAAGCCCAATAAAATATTAGCAAGCTCAGGCAATCCTGTGCATCAAATTTTGCATTTTACAATATCTATGAGATAGATGGCTCATACACTTAACATAAAAGCTATTACCCAAGTGTTTATCAATGGTAACTACTGAAGCTGAACTGCACGTAAATAAAAACACAGTTGACTAGAGCCTGTACTACATCCAGTGACTAGCAATTAATAAGACGAGGGGAAAGGCGGGAGCTATATACGTACAACCATGAATGATCTAAAAAATAAACCACAAGTTACTGTTACTGCTTAAAAATAAAAAGAATGTATGACCAACACAGATTAAATTTTTGTTCCATAATAATTTCCTGCCAATTTCCAGTAATGATGCAAGCGAACACTTCACATTTTAATATAACTGTATTCTTTGTTGCCTAGACATTGCAAATTCACATGGTATATATGCAAGCAATGATGCATCTTCAGTCGGCTAGCCATGCAGTCAATACAATTGCACAATCAAACATACAAGACCTAAAAAGATGTGACTTTAATTTGAGTGGTATGCTAACAAGGATATTCACTATTGCTTATTATCAAGTGCATCAAACCTGTAAAAACCACCGTAATTGAGCTGCCCATAACTAAAAAAGAACGCGACTCACTGGACCCTGTACTAATACAACAATTCCAAGGGTGGGACTGTTTTTAAGTCTAAATGAATCCAGCCAAGATAAACAAGAGGTTACAGATATACCAGAACCAGAAATAAGTCAATCCACACAACCACTCGAATTGAAAAATTCAGAAGTTTATTCTAGCTCATGGGTTTGGACAAAATATGTACACATAGGAAATGTCGTCCCTGGAGTCAATCTGTTGGTTCACCTGCATCTTTCAAAAGATTTGATTTGAAACGGGGCATTCTGAATTGCAAAAGTCGCAACTTTTGGCGGTGTTCTTGTCAACAACCGATCGAATCCAGCCCCTAATGCAGCTTTCTTCTCTGAAGTCTTCGTTATCCAGACTCCGAAAAGAGCATATAGATTGATTGATGCCTATTGAGATTTTTGCATAACAGAAAACTAAGAAATTCACTTTCCTCCATCGCTTCGCGGTACTAGCCAGCCGGAGACTGTAACATCTTGCGCCACACAGCCTGCACAATACTCCAAAGTATTATCTAGGTTTCAAGTCCCCAATGCTAGCTAGATTTACCGTAGCCTCCAACAGTTTGGCAAATGACTTCCTATCCATAATGTTTTTAACAAAATAAGGAAAAACTCTCTCCAACTTGTCATCTCAATTCTCCATCTTTTCTAACTTGGCATATCTGCCTGTCTAGCACGTAAATATACGCGCGGGCTCTGTGCTTAGCATCGGTCTTTCTCCTCATGCTTAGCGGGGCTCTTCGTTCGCTTAGTGGGGCTCTACGTTCGCTTAGCGGGGCTCTTCGCTTCGTTAGCGGGTTTTTGGGTTTTTGGAAACGAAATTTGCCAAACTATTGGACCTATTGTTTTAGGAGTTGGCAAACAACAAGATTTGAGAAACAAATTTTGCCAAACTGTTGAAGATGCTCTGTGCTTGTTTCTAAAGTCTACCTTATGGACCATGACACGTTTATTTAAGATTATAGCCTTTACATTGTTAATAAAAACTTTTTTTGATAATTTACAATTTTATTATGGTTTTTAGAATTAACTTTTTTTGTTGCAGTGCACAGTCACTTTTGCTAGTAATCGTAAAAGGAAAAAAAAAGGAAAAAGAGCAGACCTGCGATATAAACAATGATTACATCTTAAATTCTTAATTAAGGTGTCCATATATAACTTCGATTTGAAATTACATTAAAGCTTGACGTGGCTTTTTCTATGGCTTCATTTCCAATTTTTCTAAAGAAATCTAGTAGCTCTTGTTTTTGCTTTTCATCTTCCTAGTCCTCCGCCGCCACTGCCCCCTCCTCCTCCTTCTCCTTCTCCACAGCCACCATCACCACCACCACCGCCGCCGCCACTGCCGTTGCTTGAGCTTAAGCAACCCTATGGCGGCATAGAACACCTCATCCCTAGAGATCACAATATTTTTTTCCCTAATCATCGGCTCAGCACACTCACTGCCACCATTGGCTAGCTTGTCCTCTGCGATCGTCCTCTTGGACTTGATTGGCTCAGCACACGTATCGCCGTCATCTGCGAGCTTATCCTCTGCAGTCATGGTTGTCTTGGACTCCATGTGCCCTCGCCCTGTCTCCGTCTCTTAGACCGGCGATGCCTCGTCGGGTTCGTCAGCGGCGGCTTGTCGTTCCGGCTCCAGCAGATCGTTCTCGTAGTGCAGCAGGACCAGGCCCAAGGAACCATCAGGGGTGACCATTGTCCACCATGACGGGGACCTTCTCCTCCTTTCCTCCCTTCTATTGGCACAGCTCGTATCGATTGTGTAGTTTCCGAGACCGGAACGACCATAGCTCGACGCGCATGTCCACGTCCAGGCCGTTGTCGTTGACATACGCCTTCCATCCGGTGATGAAACGGTAGCCGGAGTTGGACACGAGGTATACTTGCATGTGAGGTTGTAGCTCGGTCCGGCGCGGTCGAAAGCGGCGACGAGCAGCCCGGTCGTCTTTACTCCCTCCGTCCCATGAAAGTCTTGTTTTTGACTTACTTCTTGTTTGACAACAAGTCTAAAAGTCAAAAACCACATTTTTAACGGAATTGAGGGAGTATATTGTAAGGACACCCAGATAAAATAAGACAAAAAGGTTTTTTGTCCTCTGGTCATCATTAACCAAAATAAGTTAAGTTCAATTGGAATTTAAATGTAACTCCAAAGTACAATGATTCTGATTCTACAATATTAATTGCGCCGTCTCAAGAAATTGGTCATGATAATTTAGCAAAAATTGAAAGTAGTCCACAATAAGCAAGTGTTTGTCACGTCATTCTCCTCTCTGCATTTTCTGATGAATTATTGCTGGCTTTCTGTATCTGAACCTATCTTGCCTAATAATTAGGCAATTCTTCATGTCAATTTTCTTTCCAGTTAAGAAGACCAACTCAAGTGTTACTTAAGGTACTCGTTCTTGGTCCCTCGAGTGAAGATGGTGCTCTGAATACTGCAGAAATACAAAATATTTGAATGTAACATCAAAATCTGAGAAATAAACTTGGCCAAATTGAACACGATATGACGGCTAAAACAAAAAAGGTACTCCATAGACTTATCATTCATGTACCGCTCCGAGGCAATAACAACACACTTGACCAATTGGATATAATCATCCATATTTTTTTGCAGCTAAGTGGCATTATTGACACATAGCATAAATAAACCATTAAACATTCATATCGCAAATGAATGTATTAGTTTCACTCAGATTGGCATGATGTTGATATATATACATATACAAACTGTGTAAAAGCACATTTAAGCATTGAATCGGCCACTCAATGAAAACAAATTCTCTGTCGGTTCTAACCAAATTATAGGTCAATTTAGTTTTTTTCTAAATCAAACTTGTCAAACTTTGATACAACTTAATTTATTGGAAAAATGCACCAACATATCATAACATTGAATCAACGTATTGAAATTTTGTCACACATGAGATACACTGCATCTCTTTGAATTTGTAGACGTTAACATACTTTCTTTCTTTTTTCGCGATCAGGACCTCACCCGTATTTTATTAAGAGGGTTAACATACTTTCCTAAAGCAAAAAATGTGATTAAAGCTGTATAGAAGTTTAAATAAGAAAAACAGTGAACTATATAAAATTTAGAACAGAGGTATATAATTTGAAAATTCCCTCTTAGTGTTTTCTTTCATGGACATGCATATGCTAGTGTGAAATTGAGAAACAAACCCTAGATCACATTTCCACATGAAGTGGGTATATTACGTTACATTATCAGTCACCCCAAAGTTATATATATATATATAGTGGTCTTGTGACTTAATAATCATCCAACAAAGTAATACATCATGAAGAACCCCCCTGCACTGCACACCTAACCAATTTTCTAGAATGCTCCATAGCAATGAAAGAACTTAACAGATGCTTATTATCAAATCATAATGTCACAATATAATTTATTACTTAAACTAATCGTTCTCAAGAGTAAATAAGCAAGCCACAGATATATGTATGCGTCTTGTACCTGGAGTGCAGAAGTTCATGTAGGGAACGGTGAGGCATGAGTCCGCATGTTTATAAACCTTGGTCATCTGGCCAGACCTTAGATCAACTGTGAAGAGGTCACCTTTGAATGTCAGGAATATGATACCGACACCTTCCGCCGAGCCAAATAAAACACGCCATTGAGCCCAGTCCCATGAGTCATCATGAAAGGGGACCAAGTTCGCCAGACGGATGGCTTTGCATAGCACCCATCCTGGTTCTCCAACCTTCCTTGACCAGAGGCAAAGTCTCGAATCGTCCTCCACTCTTACAAACCCTAGGCGACCATCCTCCATGGTTGTGAACTCAATTGGTCCAAATGATGCTTCATTTATTTTGCTCCTGCAAGCTTTGGGTAGCTTTACAACTGATATTCCCCTCGTGACCAAATTATACTCGAGGATATTTTTATTAGGGTAATCAGGCATAAACTTGCGAAGCAAGAAGTAGAGTGTATTCCCCACAAGGGTGCTGCGCACCGATCTGTCAATGGAGCCACCGGAGTGCCGAGCATAGGCAACCTGCTCACTCCATGCACCAGCCTCCGAGTTGTAGATATAGACGCGAGTCTTGTTCCTGAAATATCCGGTGCCCACAATGACCACGACGAAGGGTCGGCAATGGCAGTCGAAGTGGTCACACGCACCGCCACCGGCGGCGGTGGAGGCGGCGGCGGCACAGAGCACCGCAGCAGACCACACGTATGGAAGCCGTGCTGGCGGCTCGGGGAGTTCGAGCTGGTCGCCTGAGATAGGGTTCCAGACGACCAATCGGATGGGGTCGTGCTCGCAACCAGTGGTGTGGAGGAGGACGCGGCCATGGCGCGAGTCGCACGGCTTCAGTCCGCGTAGGATGCCATGGCGAAGCAGGCCGCCGGAGGCCGATGTTGGAACGAAGCGAGTGGCGACGTCGTGATGAGAGTAGGTGAGGAAGCCGACCATGGGTGGTGGTGCTCGGCGTCGGCGATGGAACTCGCGGAACCGATGCTGGAAGACGGGATCGGAGACGAGGTGGCACCAAGTCTTGCAGACGAGGCCGGCGCAGACGAGGCTCGCCGGACTGTCGGGCCGGATCCGGAGCAGGATCTCTTCGACGAGCTCGTCCTTCAGTTCTGGTGGAGGCGTCGACATGGTAGCTGCTTGAACAAGCAGATCGCAGAACCAGGGTTTTTTTGGTTACTCGGCGGCTGCGGCGGCGGCTGCCTCTCCTCGTACATACAATGTATGTAAGGGAAAAGGTGCGGTTTTTGCTAGGTTGGCTATATATTCGGAATTGGGATTCTGTAGAACACAAAGATCTCGGAGAGTTTCTAAAATCCACTCTCAATTTTATTATATGGTAAGATTGGAAAATATCTTTTCTCCAACAACCTCTTAAGCACCTAATAATTTGTTCCTAAAAACATAGTGTTTTTCAACTCCTAAAGAAATTTTTAGGACAAATAAATAAAACTATCTCCAACAGTTTCTAATAATTCACTCCTAAAATATAGAAGATAGCTTTATATCAGGAATCCTATAGTATTTCCAAATTGTCCTAACCACTTTTATCTATTCTTTTTTGCATCAGAAACCCTTTCTACTCTTTACTCTTTGTTACGACCTTTCACCTTTAGATTGAGAGACCAATAGGCATGTGGTAGGCGCACAGATCTTTGCATTAAAACAATAATTAGAGAGAACCAAAAAATATGCTCCTACCTTTTTTAGCGTTTTGAAAAACTCATTGATTTACCATTTGATTTTTGCTGGAAATATTAGATGTGCTCTTAATGTATGTTTGTAACCAATATCTATAACTAAGGTTTACAATTTTGGTGAAATTTTCTTGAAATTCCTAAAATTCTACCATTTGTGCTTGGTTTTGATTTTTGTTTTGTATCAGCTGAATTTTTTGGGAATTCACCTTCCGCCATAAAATTGCACCACAAAAACTCTATAATTTTCTAAATTTTATAGTTTTTTTTATTTTTTCACTCCTATGGCCCAGTAACAAGAATAGGCAACAAAGTTACGTCGTATTGCCGTTGCCCAACTTATATTATATTTTGTGTCTATTTCTTCGGTGTTATTATAAAAAAAACTTATGTCCATTCTTGACCAACGTCTATTTGGATGGGGAATCTTGGGGACCCATTCTCTTCCCGCGCGAGTCACCCTCACGACGTCCAAACTTCTAAGAGCAAGGTTAATAATAAAACCACATGTTAGTTGTATGAATCTTTGCAGCCTATCTCTTAACCTACTAGTTAGCTTTTCACTATAATTCATGAATGTGTCTGATAGAAAAAAAATCATGAAAAATAAAGATGCTAAATTTGACTGGACTTGGCACTTCATTTTTTATTTTCTGAGAAAGAAAAAACTTAGAAATGCATCTAATCTATGAGTTCAAAAGAGATAATTATTCTCTTTAATAAATTGTGTGTCGTGCAGGGCATAATATAATAATATCTTTTGCTTCATCGGAAAAAAATCTAGGACGGAAGAATTCATACACCGAGTATGGGACCAAAACCCGCTGCGTTACCACTCACTTGTCTCTCCACATTGTTTCTTGGTTTTTGTATCTAACGGCCTGGCTTCTTCTCTCTTAACGATCCACCTTAGCATACAACCTAGAATCTCTAAATATTGTCGTCCTCTATTGTGGATTTCATGCTAGCCAAATATGGAGAGTTAGAGTTTACACAAGATATAGAGTTGTTATTAGGTGGAAAGATAAAGAGAATATTTTTTTATTCAAATGGCACTCTAAATGATAATAAAGAAAGTTAGTTCAAAGAAAGACCCTTAGAAATGCTATGGAGATATATGTTGTAAGGACACCCAAAAAAGAAACACAACTATTTTTTTTGTCTTGTGGTCATCAACCAGACTAAATTTAGTTTAATTGGAACTTGAAAGTGAATCCGAAGCACAATTGAGCAGGATAATTTTGAACAAAAATTGAATGTAGTCCCAAACACCTAAGCCTTTGTCCGGTCTTATTCCTCAGCAGCTCCTAAGGAATTTACTCAGACTTTTTGTATCTGAACACATATCTTGTCTAATTGGGTAATTCTGCATGTCACTTTTCTTTCTAATTAAGACCAACTAGGCATCACTTGAAGTACTCAGCGCTCTTGGTCCCTTGGGTGAAGATGGTGCTCTGAATACTGCAGAAATACAAAATATTTGAAACTAGTATCAAATCGTCTGAGAAATCGACTTGGCCAAACTGACCAATAGCCAAAAAGGTACTCACCAGATCTTATCCATGTACAGCTCTGATCCACTTGATCCATAATATATAATCATCCATGTATATTTCAATCCATCTAAGTGGCATAATTATTGATATATGATAAGCCATTAAGCATTCATAGCAAAGGAACATATTGGTTCCAAGTCGGGATGAAGTTGATTTGAAAACTGTAAAAGCACAAATCATTGTATCGCCTACTCAATGTAGAAAACCCTCCATGACAGCCGAATTAACAAATTCTTCCTCTGCTCTAACCAAATTATGGGTCAATTTAGTTTTGTAAATCCTAATTCAAACTTGACTAACTTTGATAAAATTTTATTGATAAAAAAATGCACCAACATATCCACAACATTGAATCACTTATTAATTTTTTTTCTATGACACACATGAGACAGTACATTTACTTGAATTTTGTAGATGTTAATATTGCCCTAAAAATGTGATTAAAGCTACATAAGTTTATATTAGTTCAAAAAATTGAACTACACTAAAATTTGAATATTCCCACTTTGATTTTTTTTCCACGGACTTGCATATGCTAGTAGTAAATTGAGAAACAAACCCTATATCACGTTTCCACATGAGGTGGGTGTTACATGTCAGTTGCCTCAAAGTTATATACTGGTCTTGTGAAGACTTAATCATCAAACAATTAGTAAATACATAAATAAAACCCCCGCACAACCAAACAATTTTTTCTAGAATGCTCTGTAGCAAAGCAAGACCATAACATAACTTAGCTTATATCAAATTGTAATGTCATAATTTATTTACTTATAAACTATCACTTCTCAAGAACAAATAAGCAAACCATATATGTACTGGCACAAAAATTATCATTAGCTAGGACATGCATGCCTCTTAATTTGTACCTGGAGTGAAGAAGTTCATGTGGGGAACGGTGAGGCATGAGCCCTGATGTGGATAAACCTTATTGATCTGGTATTCTGGTCAGACCTTAGATCAATCGTGAAGTGCTCATCTTTGAATCTCAGGAATATGATACCACCTTCCGCGGAGCCAGCTAAATAACGCCAGGAAGCCCATCGCCACGTGACATCGTAATCGGAGAGCGAATTCCCGAGCCCAATGGCTTTGCATAGCACCCATCTAGGTTCTCCAACCTCCCTCGACCAGATGCAAAGTCTCGAGAAATCCTCCACTCTTATGAACCCTAGGCGACCATACTCCATATGGTTGTAAACTCAGTTGGTCCAAATTAAAGGGTTCATGTATTCTGCAGCTGCATGCTTTCAGGCAGTTTAACCACGTACAGATATTATTGTCCTCGTGCCCAGATTATAATCGAGGATATTTCGATAAGGGTGATCATTCGCAGACACGCAAAGCATGAAGTAGAGTGTATTACCCACAAGGGTGCTGCGCACCGACCTTTGAATAGAGCCACCGGAATGCGGAGCAAAGGTGAGCTCACTCCACGCACTAGCCTCAGAGCTGTAGATGCAAACAAAACTCTTTGTAACATCCGGTGCCGACAAGGACCACGACGAAGGGTCTGGCAGGCCGCAATGGCAGTCGAGGTGGTCGCAGGCACCGGCGGCGGTGGCGGCGCAGAGCACTGCAGCGGTCCAGTGGTATGGATGCCACCGCGGCGGCTCGGAAAGTCTGACCTGCTCACTTGTGATAGGGTTCCAGACGACCAAACGCAAGGAGTCATAGTCGCACCTGTGGTGTGGAGAAGGACGCGGCCATGGCGCGAGTCACCATGTTTCAATCTGGAGTGGTCGAGATGGGGCAGGCCGCTGGAGGAAGCCGACATGGGATGAGAGAGTAGGTGGGGAAAGCCGAGCATTGGTGGTGCTCGACCATGGAACTCGCGGAACCGACGCTGAGAGCCGAGGTCGGAGACGAGGTGGCACCAGCGTTTGCAGACGAGACCAGCGCGGATGATTTTCTTTTTCGGCGAAATTTCACCGAAATTTCGCATTTTTCGGTGATGTCCGAAAACTTTTTTATATCGGTCAAATTTTTCGGTTAAATTCATGTTTCCCTTCAAAATTACTCCAAACAACAATAAAATGACCCACCATATCTTCTAGTCTTATCAAAGCCCTAAATTTCTTCAAAATTATTTAATTTTCTCACTCACATATTCCGTGACACTAGCATAGTAGCATATATATGCAGCTCGCCCACCGTTAGCCTGTTGTACTATCGCAATGATATATTGTGTTATTTCGTTGATATTACATAAATTTGTGATGAGTGGTAGATTAGAAAGTTTTTCTAGTAAAATAATGTCAATTTTTTTAAAAACAATTTGAATTTATTTAAATTTCATTCAAAATTTCTTATTTATCGGCTGGTGCTGAAAAAATTTTCCTACCGAAAAAGAAAACCCCGAGACAAGGCTCGCCGGGCTGTCGGCCGAGAGCCGGAGCAGAATCTCTTCGACGAGCTCATCTATCAATGGTGGTGGAGGCGCGCTGCGGCATGCTAGTTTCTTGCAGCAGATTGCAACCTACTGGGTGTCCCTAGCAGAGTAGAGTTTGTCAGCAGTTAAAATCAAGTGTCAGCAGTTAAAATCCTTCAGTGCTGTCAGCAGTTAAAATCGAATTTTGCGGTAGCTAGCCAGGCCTGTCTTTTAATTTTAGGAGAAAAAATAACATTTTTATGGCTCCGTAACAAATATGTTCATTTTCTTCTAAAAAGAAGATGGGAATTTTAGGTTTTTTTGTCTTCTTCCCATCAACCAAAACGAGTTAAGTTGATTATTCTCGAACATGAAATTGACTACAAAATACAATTGATTATTCTGGTGCTATAATATTGCATCATCTCTCAAAGTTGATAACAATGACAACTTTGAGAAAAATTGAAAGTAGTCCAAAATACAAGAATGGAGCATCCTTCTTCTCTGCATTCCAGAGGAATTACCCAGACTTTCTGTATCTGAACCAATCTTGCATAATTGGGCAATTCTACTTGTCACATTTTTCTTTGTATAAGAAGACCAACTCAATCAAGTGTCACTTTATCGAGGTACCTGTTCTTGGTTCATCAATTGTAGATGGCGCTCTGAATTTCTGCAGAAATACAAATATTTGAAAGAAATTAACATCAATTATCTGAGAAATCAACTTGGCCAAATTGAACCATCATGTTTCTAAACAATTACTACTAGACAGTTGCCGTCGCGTCACTGATGGCTAACCGACAAGTTAATCAACACAATGGAGCTAGGTAATAACCACACTTTATCAGTATATAATAATAAGGTGTAGTCATCATAAGATATAATCATCAATATTGCCAAATAGTCGGTTTGTCAAGACTTAATCATCCAGCAATGAGACGCAAACACATGAATAACACCTACACACCCAATCAATTCTACAAAAAAGCTACATAGCAAGAACACACCAGATATTTACCAAATTTTATTTATTTAAAGTAATTATTTTGTCAAACATAAAAAAGCATGCTATGTATGCAACAAAGACTGCTAGGGCATCGGCGTCTTGTACCTGGAGTGCAGAAGTTCACATAGGGAACTACGACGTCGGTCAAGCATAAGCCATGATGTGTTAAACCTTGGTCACCAGGCCAGACCTTAGATCAGCCGTGAAGAGCTCATCTTTCAACTTGAGGAATATAGTACCAACACCTTCTGCAGAGCCAACCAAATAATTCCAGCTGGTAGGCATTCTATCATCAAGGGGAAGCAACTTGTCGAGCTCAATGACATTGCTTAGCACCCATCCAGCTGGTTCTTCATCCTCCCTCGACCAGATGCAAAGTCTCGAGAAATCCTCCACTCTTACGAACCCTAGGCGGCGACCGTCCTCCATGGTTGTGATGAGCTGAATTGGTCCAAAGCTTTCAGGTATTTTGTTCTTTCCCTCTCCAGGTAGTTTTATGACTGATGTTCTCCTCGTGCACAGATTATACTCGAGGATACTTTTGTACCCCTCAAGCACGAAGTAGAGTGCATTCCCGACAAGGGTACTGTGTCTCCACCTGGCAATAGAGCTGGCAGACTGCTCAGGGGGTTGCGGCACAACGGTTGTTGCTGGTTTGCTCCACACACCAGATGCTGATGAACTTCTCGCATAATGTAGTGTCACCGACAAGCACCACGATGAAGGATCCACGACGATGGCAATCGAGGTGGCTGCACGCGCCGGTGGCGGTGGCGGTGGCGGCACAGAGCACCGCTGCGGTCCGGTTGTACAAATGCGATCCGCCTGTTGCTGGTGATGGTGGATTAGGAAGTTTCAGCTGCTCTCCCGTGATAGGATTCCAGATGATGATTCCAAAAGAGCTGTAGGTAGTGCGGAGGAGGACGACGCGGCCATGGCGTGAGTCACACGGCCGCAATCCGCAGTGGCTGGCATGGGGCAGGCCACGGTTGTGGGAACGAAGCGAGCGCCGATGTCACGGTAGGTGAGGTCATCGGAGAAGATGAGGAAGCCGAGCATGGGTGGTGCTGCTTGGCGTTGGCGATGGAAGTCGAGGAGCCGGCGCTGGAAGCTGGGGTCGGACACGAGGCGACACCAACGCTTGCAGACGAGGCTCGCTGGACTGTCGGGCGGGAGCCGGAGCAGGACCTCTTCCATGAGCTCGTCCATCAATGGTGGAGGAGGCCGCGGCGGCGACGGCGGCGGCATGATAGCAGCTTGCCGCAGATCGCAACTTGCAGGGCTTTCCGTTTGTCGGCGTCGGCGTACTTGCGGCCTCTCCTTGTGCGGGTCTGGTTAGATCGGTTCGTTTATAGCAGGAAAAAAAAAACTAAAAGGGGTTTAGCAACACAATTATATATATGTTTATATTTATATACAACGGCCTCCCTAACTAATTCTACGTTTTGTTGCAAAATAGAAACTCTAATTCTACACGAGTTCACGTACTTACTACTGTCTCTATCTCAAATTATAAGTCATTCAATAATCTTAAAAAGTTAAATCATCTTAAATTTAACTAAATTTTTTATACAATAAGATATAACATTTATGTTACTAACTATATACTATTAATTAAATTCTTCATTAATTATATTTTCATAATATAACTATTTGATATCATATAAATATTTATATTTCTAACTCTTTAAAATTCTTGTAATGACTTATAATTTAAGAGAAATGAAGTATATAGCAAGTCCCATCTGCTGTGCCTCACGAATCAGTGTCTGGATCATAGCCCTTGAGCTGCCCTAGGTAATCTTAAAAGTAGAGGATTTGGATTCCTTAGACCACCACAGCTCAACCCTTGACTAATAGAGATTTAGTTCTGATTGAAACCACCGACGAGACTAGAATCTTCTGCCTAACGAATAGTGCAGCGTTCTTTTACAACAGGGACCTTTAGTCTCGGTTTTTTTAGTCCCGGTTGGTAACACCAACTGAGACTAAAAACCACCCTTCAGTCCCAGTTGGTGTTACCAACCCAGACTAAAGGTCCTCTAACTTTTAGTCCCGATTGGTAACACCAACTGCGACTAAAGGGTAACCTTTTAGTCCCGGTTGAAGTCACTAACCCGGATTAAAAGTCTCTGAACTGGGACTAAAGGTCACCTACGAATGAATTCAAAGGGAGAGCGCCTATGGTGTGCAATTGAGTTGGTAAGGGCACTCCCAATGCAAGACTCTATCACAGAGTCCAAGACAATTAATTACATATTATTTATGGTATTTTGCTGATGTGGCAGCATATTTATTGAAGAAAGAGGTGGAAAAAATAAGACTCTAAGTCTTATTTAGACTCCAAGTCCACATTGTTCGAGGTAATAAATAACTTTAGACTCCATGATAGAGTCTGCATTGTGAGTGCCCTAACAAAGATATGGGTTCGAATCTCACGCACGCAAGAGGGAGATCTGCAGCATTTAAATTATTTTTGAGTTTTTAAGATGGGTTTTAATTCCAGTTGCATGAGCTGGGACTAAAAACCGGGACTAAAAGAGTTTGTCAACCGAGATTACAACCCATATGTCTACTAGTGTGTGTCGGCACCCATGTACCCATCTGTCTACTAGTGCCGACACCCATGCCTCCGCTATAGGTGTCCACCAGGCGGGCCTGGCATGGCTCGGCGTCGTGCCGTGTCGTGCCGCAATTTATCGGACCGTTACGGGCCGTTGTGCCTAGCGGGCCGTGCCGCTACGAGCTTCATTCTTGGCCTTTGGCCCAAGGCACGGCCCGCGGGCTAGTTTTCGTGTCGTGCCGGCCTGTCAAACACGTTGTGCCGTGCCGACCCATGACCCATCAAGCACAATAACTCATTTTCATAACCATTTTCTCTAAATTCTGAAAGATTTTACCATTTTCACCAATAATTCATATTTTTCACTAGTATAATAATTAGTAGCATATATATACAAGTCATAACTACACCAATAATTAATTTTCACCGAGCCTTTATCAGGACGACTGTTGGAACGAGCTATGCCCGTGTCGTGCCGTGTGCCTAGATGGCGGCCTAGGCACGGCCTGGTCACTCGGGTCGGGCCACCGGGCTAGGCCGTGCTCGGGCTAGACCCAATCATCGGGCCGCGGGCTGCATGGCCATGTATAGCATCCGCAGGTGGCGCCACAGGATCGCAGGCCAAGCCGCCATGGTCCGCCGCCACAAGGACGTTCTCGGTGAGCGACGCGCAAAATCATAGCACTTTTGCTAAATATCTAATTTTCTCTTAAGTGCATATGGTGACTAGAACGCAAAGGAATGAGCGTAGCTTGACTATAGCTTCAGCGTGCTCTAACACACTTTTTGAAAGAACGTGCTCTAACACACTTGAAATGGCTGGGTTGGGGAATATATAGCCCCAACAAATTCAACTAGCCGTTGGACCCTTTGGGCTTCAGTCATGTTGAGCACTAGATATAGTTCTAGTGTGATCCCACTAAAAATTAGCCATTGCTAACAATTGGAGGTCCTTTATCTAGTGGTTTTCTTAGATGCTCCACGAGAGGACTGGGACCTCTCTTGAACTGTGTAGCTATATTATCCTGTGCATTCTTAAGTGCCTGTGCAACGGCTCTACGACAAAGCTATGGTGCCACACTACAAATATGCCGTGCATGCTTCCAACTCTATCTCATAATGGTACTTGATAAATTTTGATGTTTGCGTGTGGACAGGCCAAATCCACATTATTTTATCCAGTGTCTCGCAACAAAAATTTGCCTATTATTGTTTATTGCTCAGCACATTGAATGTCCCTAGCCTGGGTTCAATCATGCAAAGGCGGAGCAAGATCCAAAATGTCTAGGAATCAAAAGCTTCTAGTTTAGACTGAAGACATTTTATCTCAGATCTTGGACTCTAAATTGTTTCAACATAAAACCACCAATGTGGAATTTGGTGGTCATCTGAGTTTTTATTTTAAATTTTAAATATTAAATAAACTCCGAGTCTAAGTTGTACCAAGATGACTTTGAAAAAGAAACATACGACTAAATGTTAATATTTGTTATAGTTTATTTCTGAAGATGAACTATGGTCTTATTTAGTTCACCCAAAAACCAAAAACTTTTCAAGATTTCCCGTCACATCGAATCTTGTGACACATGCATGTAGCAAATATAGACAAAAACAAAAACTAATTGCATAGTTTGCCTGTAAATCACGAGATGAATCTTTTAAGCCTAGTTAGTCCATGATTGGACAATATTTGCTAAATAAAAACAAAAATACTATAAAATCCAAAACCAAAAAATTTTCGGAACTAAACAAGGCCTAGATATGGCTAGTATTTTTTTTATTTTTAAAAAAAATCAACCAAACGGTAAAAGTAATTCTTTGAGCAACACTTTTTTTTTTGAGCAACACAAGTCCTTGATGGGCCTGATATGGGCTGGTTTGGTTTGGACATTTGGCCCAGCAAAGCATAACCCTAGATACACTTCACTCCCACTTGTGTGCTATCGAATCCACTCCACTCCGCTCCAGCGCCGCCCCAGCCCCAAATCCAGCGGCGACCATGGAGGAGGAGCAGTTTCTCACGACCATGGGCGTCAGCCAGCGTGAGCAACATGCGGAGCCACCTCCAGCGTAACGCCGTGGACGTCGACATTCCCGACCCGATGATGCTGGGCGTGGCCATGTTCCTCACGTTTGCGTACGACGCCATCCCCAACCCACCCGTGTCTTCCGCCGCGCCGCTCGCCGCCGCGGGGGCCCCAGCCGACGGCGTCGACCGCATCAGCGTCCTCCCCGACGCGCTGCTCCGGAACGTCGTGTCGCGCCTCCCCGCCAAGGACGCCGCGCGCTGGCGCGGCCTCTGGCGCTCCGTGCCGCTCGCCCTCGTCGACGCCCACATCCTCCCGGCCTGCGTCCCGGCCAACCACAAGATGCCCGGAGGCGAAGAGGCCCTGTCCAGGGCGGTCGCCGTCGCGGCGTCCCGCGTCCTGGACGCGCACCCGGGCCCCTTCCGCTGCGTCCACCTCTCCCGCTGCCACATGGCGTCGCACCAGGCCGAGGTCGAGCGCTGGCTGGAGCTCCTCGCCGCCAAGGGCGTCCAAGACACTACCGGACTCAGCTACTTTGCCTAGTGCCGAAGACACACGGCAAAGGCAATAAAACACTCGGCAAAGGCTTTGCCGAGTGTAACACTCGGCAAAGTCAAGACGGCAAAATAAATGTCGG
>Ga0182004_10001399_pt1 | contig 17582 bp, 19 predicted proteins | sample Sormic07211540_1_FD_120479 | JGI IMG/M metagenome (GOLD analysis project Ga0182004, IMG submission 120479) | Endophyte microbial communities from Sorghum bicolor roots, Mead, Nebraska, USA - 072115-40_1 MetaG | ecosystem: Host-associated > Plants > Roots > Unclassified | place: USA: Nebraska...
AAAATGAGGAGAGAGAGAAAGAGGGAGGGGGGGGGGGAGGAGAGGAGGGGGGGGGGGGGGGGGGGGGGGGGGGGGGGGGGGGGGGGGGGGGTGTGTACTCGAACATTTGTGTCGGTAAGTTAGTCAATTCTTTGTTGTTCTTGAACACACGTGAAATCTACATTTGCATGGGACTATACAAGAGATATCAAGGTTATGTACAATAGATGCTTTTGTTATATCGGTTGCCTTCAACTATAATCATAGATAGACAAATCTCACCTGGCATATACATGGGCTCTGCTGGCCTGTTACCTCCCAGTGGGATCTCCAAGTATTTCGACTACAAGATATTGTTACTCTGCAAGAGAATCCCTTGGACGAATTGAGGACTTTAACGAACTGGAAAAACAATCCGCAGGTGGAAACAAGCAAACATCGACCCAAAAGAGCAGCAGGCAACGGGATAAGTTTTTCTTTGCACGGTTTTTTAGCCCCTGGTTCACATGTAGAACGACCAGGGAATTATAAAGAACAGGATAGAAAGATCATTTGGATTTATCTCATGCTCCAAATGAGAAAATGGTCGATCCAATACAGGGTTTTAATTAAGGTGGCCATTGTAGTACATGAGGAAGGCAATACATTGTGTAACAAACAAGAGCCAAAGGTGCTGCTGATATACAGACAGGCAAAACTTCAGTGCTCATTGATCCTAGAATGCTATACATGTATATATCATGCATGTGTGTATTATGATGCCACGCGCCAATCACAAACTTGTCACACACTTGTCACACACAAGATCATTGCATCTCATTACACGCCCCAAGCCTGGTCCAAAAAGTGAGGAAAAAATGGGAAAACTCGAAACATTCATGTCAGTAAGCTACTACAGCTCTACACAGATAAACTACCAAAGGGTTTACCAGTCCAGTCCTTTCAGCAGATGAGAAACTGCCTGCCATTTGCCATCGAGCCCTTTCAGTTTCAGAGTTGCCTGGAACTGTAAACATATACAATTGTGTCACTTCTATGCATAAATGGATACCGAGAAACAGTAAGCAGATTGTTATTACTTGAAGGTGGCGAGTGGAGATCCAGCAGTAGTAAAGTAGGAAGCAAGATCAACATGCAGGTCATCGTACATGCTGAGGAACGGATGATCCTGCATCAAAGGCAGGAAAGGGTAAGATAAATAGCCTAGTTTTGCAGGCGTTGCCTTAGAATAACATGGTAGGTGTGAGGGTGGTTTTTACTTACTAATAAGACTTGTGCTGATTTTCTATCATTAGCATCCTTCTGGATACTGAAAATCACAATGAAAATGTATACATCAGGCATAGTATCCTCCCGACAGATCACATGAAATTTGACTTGAGCAATAAAACCATGAAGTCAAAATGCAGGACCCTCTATTATGGTGTTTTTAAGATAGGTTTATGTTTTTAAAGGAAAACAAATCGCTAACATGTCTCATGTAATTTCATTTCTTATAAATAAGATTGTAAATGGAGCAGTATCAGTACCATGAAGAAATGAACGAGCAGAATTGCGGAGAAAACTCTTCTGACGGTGCAGATGGTGGTGGATGTTCAACAACAGCTTCAAGAAGTTCGTAAAAGCTTTCACGAGGAGGAAATGGAAAAATTCCTGTTGCACATTCCAGAATCACTAGCCCCAAACTCCAGATATCACTCATGTAGCCATGCTTCTTGCCACTGATTCTTTCAGGCTGTCAATTTTGCTTCAGTTCATCAGAACCAATAAAGTGAAAAACTATTTCATGCCAAACTGGAAGAGGCATTTATGAACCCAAAATATGCACTCACCGCCATGTAGTTGTATGTGCCGGTAAATGTATCTCGTCCAGAGGAACTAGAAATAATGGCACTTACACCGAAGTCCGATATTTTTACTTCACCCCTATGATTTATCAATATATTTGATGGTTTCAGATCTCTGTGTATAATGTGCCTCTCATGATGCAAGTGTATCAGTCCTTTTAATACCTGCACAAGAAAGTTATAGTTTTAATGGAAGGTTCATGTGATGCTAAGGTATCATTTTAGTAGCAAAGAAAATATGGCTAGCTTCTGCCACATGTCACTGGCCTGCTTACAAATTGCAGCAAGGTGGTCCTCTGGAATGGTTTTAACAGTCTTTAGGAAATCGGCAAGAGAACCACCATCCATGTACTCCAAAACAATTGAAATGGCGCCATTGACATAAAAGCACTGATAGAACACAACAACATATTGGCACTGTGTTGATAAGTTTATTTTCAACTCCTTGGCAATCTGTTTGCGTATACTCTCATCAATATTTAGTTGAATAACCTGCAAACACAGTGGCAGACCGATGAAGGCGAAGACCCTTTACAATAGTTAGGAAGGGTACACAAAGTAGATACAATACAGAGATCATTCTAAAACTGTACAGAACCATAAATAAGCAGCATGAAAGAACGAATGTGTCAGAACTACCTTCAGAGCAAAAAACTGGCCAGTAAATTTGTGGCGGACCAATTGCACATTTCCGCTGTTACCTTTCCCGATCACTTTTATAACGTCTAGATCATCTAAGCTCAGTTGACTATCCAGTGGCTCTATAGGAGGAGCCTGAAGAACATTTTTTAGCAAGTCAGGAAAAAAATGTGGGAACAGTATCAGAAATTTTTAATAGGTAAATAAAAAGTAAAACGCCAACAACCGTATGAGGCAACATTTTTTTCCACTATTTGTGTCTCATTCAGAACAAATTCATGTAACAGATACATCTACAGTTCCAGTAGGCCACAGCACGCACAGATATTTATTGCTAGTGCCTTATTTGTGTCTCACTCATCAAATCGGAAACGTTGTCAAGATCCACAAAGCTACATATCATTTTCCATAAACTAGTATCTTAATTAGAGTACCAATGGATGGCGGCCCAGTCATCAAACTGAAGAAGTCTTAAAAATGCCACAAGGATACATATCCCCCAGATCAGTATCTTGATTAGATAATTATAGGGGGCAGAAACGACAGCATATGCGGACATGCTATTACGGAACTTTCGTGAAGTGAAAAGGCTAGTAGTGCAGAACTTTGCCCAAAATATCTACATGTTTGTTAACCGCTTTACATCACCATGAAGAAATATGAAAAAAAAATGCGACGAAATTATCACTTAGCAACGCCCTCCAATTCCACGAACAAAACAGAGCTTATTAACACTTATGTATGTTACAAGCATGTAAGACCTCGGGTCATTGACCCCCATGCACCGGCTTGCCGGAATCAATGGAAATGAATTCAGGTGGGGCTCTCACCCCTACGGTGAGGCGGTGACGTCTTAAAAAAAATGTGAATCCAGAACATCTATCTCTACCTGACCTGACGAAGCAATCATTCATATCCCAGCGCTCTCAAGAGAAACGAATACAAGAGCCAATTTTAGCTATCCCGGTCCTACGATTTCCAGACGTACGACGCCAAGACGCGATTTTTAGTCCTGGGTGGCTGGGAGCGGGCGGCTTACCTCGCCTCCCTCGCTCTGCGAGACGATGCGGAGGCCGTCCTTGTTGACGCGCAGATCCCCGTCCTTGAACGTCCCGCTATGCGTCCTGGCCGGAATCCAAACGAACGCCGGGTGATTAATCAGCAGAACAAGAAAAGAGCCGAGAAAGAAAGCGAGTGGGAAGCTGAAAGGTGAAAGAAGCCCACAAGAATTTGCCGATGGTGGTCTCTTGGGACGGCAGCGTAAGCTTGATTGGCTTCCGTGGCGTCGCCATCGGAAGTCTGTCCGGAGGCGGCGCCGGCGCCGGATTCCTCGCCGGAGAACGGAGCAGATGCGCGGGGGAAAGGAGAGGGGAGTAGACGCGCTGGTTGTGCAGAAATGGAGCTGGTGGTCTCCTTCGGAAATCTGAAGTGGTTGGCACCTTCTGTTCTGGCACAGCGCTTACTTCCTCTCCTCTCCTTTTTGAGGCTCTGCTTTTCTGAACTTGTTGTGCTTACTTTTCCTCCTGCGTTATTATCAAATCTGAAAGCACGACATAATTGGTGTCCGGCACGTGTGTTATCGAGTCAATGCCATTGAAAACCTTGTGCACAAAAGGAGTGAAATGAAATCCAGACAAGGTTTTTGGTGAAAATTGATGAGCCCAACGAGAAGGACAAGGATTGTACATTTGTACGAGTACAAGGTGAACATTGACCTGGGATTGTGGGACCCTGAGCTCCTTCTCGGCTCTCTATAAGCTGTTATTTTCAAGAGCTTTAGTTTTGAGAAATACTGCGAACTAAATGGATCCCTAAATAAGCCGAACAAAATTAATAGATGGAGTTTTTGTGTCCTCTGTGCTAATCTTTTCAGGGAAAGCAACATTAATCATTAATACAGTAGATGAGAGCAGCGCCTGTCCTGACTCCTAAGAAAATGGCTTGACTACTTGTCTACTTTTGCAAGACTGAAGGCCTGATGGTACACCTCTACCTTTGTGTAGATCCTGGAAGCGTCAGTGTGCCCTGGCATGGAGGGCAGCAGATAGCTTTCGTGCCAATGACAGGGCTGCACCATTCCAATCTCCAATCTCCGGCGCCCCGGATTGGGCGGCCCAGAGCGCCGCCGCCGCCGTATCTACAGAGCCCATGCACACCAATGATTGGCAACAAGTTTTTCTAATTCTCTAACATCAAGCTGTGCAAGTGGTATGGTGCCATCCCTCTCCTATCATTTCAGCAAGCGCCAAAATCGGAATGCCCCTTGAACTGTGGATGGATAAACTCAGACATGGGTGGCAGCAACTGCAAGTAAAAGTAACCATGGTTACCAGCAGCAACCGGAGCTGCAACATGGATGGCCGGGCCGGAGTGACCTCACAAGCAAAACGTCACCGAGCCACCGGAGACTGCTGAATAGTGAATAGCCACGGGAAACACGGTGGCACTTGGCGACGGATACGGGTAGCCTGGAAATTACGGCGAGATTTTCCACAAGACTCCGGCGAGCTTCCGGTCCAGAGCGACGGCGACGGCGGGGGGATGCGCCGGACAAGCAGGTCCTCGTCGCCGACCTGGGGTCGCCGTTGACCTCTCCGTCGTCCGCACGCCGCCTTCAGATTCGCACGGATGAGGAGCTGACTGACCGTGACATCTGGCGAAGGCTTTTTGTGCCGGATGCCGAAGACTTGGATAGCAACTTGCTCACTTGCCAAGAGTGACAGCTCTGGACCTTGGTGGCGGTAGTGGGATCAAATCGGCGTTCCACGACAAGGTGTCATCCTCATTTCTCAGAATACTTGAAGGTTTTGGCATTTACCTGCCGTCATGTACAGTGCCCACCACCAGCTAACCATTATCGCCAGCATATTTGATGGTAGATGGGTAAAGAAAAAAAAAGTCCATGATGGAAAAAGAAGGCACATTCCTATCATTCCATGTGTTGGTGTCACACGAGATTCCTGACAGTTTTAACTGCTCACTAAAACAGTTTTACATACAGGCTGATCATAGACCATCTACGGTGCCCATTGCACAGGCTACACTGCTAGCGTTTCTTATGATGATCCTGGGCGGCAGGCAAAGCGAAAGGGAACCTTGCGAATTGGATCTTAAGACGAGGGCTGTCAGGCTTCCGGTCATCAAAGCAGTATCCTGCAAAATAAAATGATCAATCAGGTGGAAGTTCAGTCTCAGAAAACTTATCTGAAACTTGACATGCTAAAAGAGGTAGGGTTACTGTGTCTCTAGACTGCTGGAAAGAATATCCATGCATAGCAAGTATCTCAAAGGATTACATGGAGACAACTGCATGAGTGTTTCCTATACACCTGAAAGCTCATAATTTATTTAAACTATATTGTGCAAATAAAGGATATGCCTCCACTCCACTACAAGAATATGCAGAATGAAAACATGAACAAACCAAAACCCAAAGGAAGTAGAATTGGAACCTTGTAACTCTCTCATAGGACAGCCTGCACATTTTGCATTCTCAAACTCCACAAAGCACAGAACATAAGCCTTGTCACCACTCTGCAAGCAGCAGCACGAAAACAACATGCATAAAGTTGACTCAAAAATAACACTAAAAGATGGCACCAGAAAATTCACCACCACTAATCTGTTACTACTTAAAAAACAAAGTAGACCTTTCGTCCAAAAGAATTTGGTATGAAATAACTTATTGGGAATAAGGGCTCTGTGATTTAGTGATTACACAAAGAGCAGCAGATATTAACGTCATCACCTAAGAACTTGAAGAACTGACCTAGAAAGAAATACATTAGAGTAGCAAACTTGACAGGGGTTTTACATAAAATAAATATATGGCACTAGTAATTTCCTATTCCATATATGTTCATTAAAAATTTGTTTTGTTTCCATGTAGGGAAAGAATACTGATTCCAGTGTATAAGCATTCACTTAGTACAAGGTGAGTGATCTCAATGCCATAAAAAAACCACCACAGATTTCATGAAGACCATATGAATCTTGGAACCCCCCCAATGCATGTTCTTTGCTTGGTTAGTACTTAGTAGCCCAAGGAAAGATATTGCCAGGGCAGGGCCAAAAAAAATGCCCCATCATGCATACAATACTTGGCCACAGCTTATCATATGTGCTTAATTGCATTGCTCCTAGATGTCTGGAATGCAATAGCAGTCTAGAACTCTAGATGCAAGCACCCTTCCTAGAAAACAACCACACCGAAAGGAAATATCCCCAATTTGGTGGACTCACAAATGTCATGGATGTATGTTCAGTGGCCATGAAGCACGAAATCAACTCTCTAAGAATGCCCCCCTACTGGAAAGTAGAAACACTCTAAATTTGATGGATATGACAAAATGGATCTATGTCAAGTGGCCATGAAGTAATAAGGACAACCATCTGCATAATATGGAAAGAGAGCAATTCAAGGATCTCTAATCTTTCAACAAATGGAAAAGGTTGTGACAGAACTCATTTGCCAAGTCAAGGGGGTAGAAATGGGTGCTAAGAAACTCAGATCTGTATCTGAGGACCCCTTGTGGATTGTGCAGTTTCTTGTTTTTGTCTTCATAATCTGTGCGCCCCTCTTAATCTAACAAACGTGGCTCTTTTGCTTTCAAAATGAGCACTATATAAACCATATCTTTAACATAAGGCAAGTTCAAAAACATGAATTTGATGCAAATGCTTAGATTTGCAAGAGAATGGGCAAGCAGCATTCTAGCAAAGAAGAACTAAACAGTTTTTCCAAGTGAGAAGAGATGATGCATTGAAAAGGCCAGCACTTACACGTCTGGGTTCCTTGTGCACTACTCTGATGTCCTTGAAGCCAGGAAAAACACGGAACAAATCTTCCAGTAAAAGTCAAGGCTTGCAAAATGGAACTTACAAAGATGAGGAAATATGATGCACAACAATACTAAGCGGGAAGGATACGAGCTACTTCTCTCCTTGTGCAATCAGTAGGAAGACAATCAACAAAAAGAATGTTGGATTCATCTTCTGAGGGCCCATCAAAGTTTTGAAGTGTGCTGTGGCGCTCAACATCTGGAATACTAGCACCTGGGACTAGAGAAGAACTTCTCCCTACTACATCTGGTTCTTCTTTCAAAGGACTAGGTCCCAGTGCCCTGGCTGGAGCACGTACACTCAGCCCAGCCAAAGATGGGTCTTCCAAAGCACTAGACCCTCGCGGCATAGCTCCAACAGGTAGTCCAGTCAGGCCAACCAAAGCAGGATTCATCACTCCTACCGGACCATCATAACCATATCCACTTGGTTGCAACATTACCTGTAGATCAAAATTAAGTCATTTGTCAAATAAAGGTGGTTATTACTTTCTCTGAATCCTCCAAAAGTTTGAGTTGTATTACATCATTTCTAAGAACATCTGGTCCACCCGGTAGAACAGAAGGTCTTGAAGTATAGTACGATGCTACAGAGCCCTCAGGTGCAAGATAATTAGGATAACCAACTCGGGAATCTGCCAATCAAATGGAGTTAAGAAGTTAGCCAGTGAAAACAAAAAAACATGCCAATCAGTTTTAATCCAAGAACAAACATCATTGCAAAACTTAAGAACAAAAAAAAAAGATAAAGATAAACAAAAAACATGAATAATGTCTCATTAAGGCATGGAATTATATCAGAGTACTATATATTCATATTCACAGTGTATAGCATTGCCTGAAAAGTAGTCTTACAGATAACTAAATTAATAATTTACTCAAAACTTAACACTCATAAAAGTTACTTAGTAGCTTGATATAGCAATCACATATCCAATGTCACTCACTCACCCACTCACTCGGTCATCATGTCAAATACCTCTAGAAACAAAGTCTCCAGCGGCTAACATATTAATGTCCATCATTGAAAAAAGTCTTACACTAAAAAAAATGAGGAAAAATGGGTCTTACACAGTACTTTTGCGATTGTACATCATAGACTCTGGGCACTGGCTACAGTTGAATTGAGTTCGTTCTACGAAGTTTCAGGGCGGACCCAGTAAAGGGCATGGGTATACACACCCGATGTTTGTTTGTTTTTTGTAAAAATAAAATCGAAGCGAGTAAGCATAACAATACGTAAACATGTATACGCACTTGTAATTAGATCAGATCCGAATACATACAAACAGACAAATAGCTTAGGGTGGTTAGGGTTTGGCTGCTCGGTTCCGCGCATCATCAGGACGGGAAGAGAAGGGGAGGGCGCACCTGATGGGTGTTCTTCACCGGCGAAAGGCCTGGCGTAGCCCTCGGGAAGCGCGGAAGACCTGGCGTAGTACGGCGGCGGCGGTCGCCCATCCATCGCCGAGAGCGAGGAGAGAGCAGGCGGGGTGAAGTGGAGTAGAAAAAAGACTGGGCGAAACGTAGACGCAGTCCGGACTCCGGACCTGTTTTGGACGTAGAAATTCGGCTGGGCCTCCAATCGAGCAGGCCTGGATGTTATACTTTGGTCTCATCCACGCAGCGTGTTTGGGCCAAGAGTCCAAAACATAAGCCTGTGAGGCTGTGACGCTGCCTATTTTTGGTAGTACTTATATTAGCTAATAATTCAGTTGATCAGAGTCTAGTCTAGTAGTTAGTACTATATGTTCTCGGCTTAGATTCATTGCTACTGAATAAATAAATAAATAAATAAATATTCTTGTACTGCATTGTGTTGCAGATTCCACTTTTAAAATAAAAAAATCTCATATTTCCTTTTTTCTAACTTATTTTCCACTTCAGTTTTATCTAATTTGTAAATATAGAGCTAAGGAATTTAGTGGAGCCTCCAAAAATATGCTAGAAAGTTATAGTGAATGTTACTATAGCGGTGCTAAGAGCATCTCCAAGAGTTTTGCATAAACTTGGCATTTGTTGTTGTTTGTAAACTTCCAAAACAAAATGCAAAGTGTAAAAATAGGTTATCTCCCAGGGTTTTGCATAATTGACTTGGTATTTACCCAAAGTGGATCCGGATGCGAATTTTTTTCCATGTGGCGCGCGGTCAGTTCTATCGCCAATCAGGTCGCCGCCATTTCCTGCCTTGCTGCTCCTCATAGCTGCTGCCCCTAGGAAGGCATCGAGTGCTTCGCTGCTGCAGCATCGAGTGCTTCCTAGTGGACGGTGGCGCGTGGGGAAGGGAGTTTCTGCGCGATGGAGTCAGTCGCGATCGGTAGCGGACGGCGGTCGTGGAGGGCCGGTGCTCGCGATGGAGTCCCTCGCGACTTCGATCGGCTGCGGACGGCGGCGTGTGGAGGGCCGGGGGGTTCTTGTCGCGAACGATGGAGCATATATGGCGCGAAGAAAAGTCCGGATCGCGCGGGGGACCGGGAAGACGCGCATGATCGGGCTTTTGCCAAGCCGTCCGCAGCTTGGCAATTATGCCAAATTTGCTCTCTCATTTAACCTTGTTCGGCTGACTGAAAAAATGACTGATGGTGATGCTGATTTGTTTTTGAGAGAAAAACACTAATATTTTACTAAAATGGTACGGCTGATAAGTTCAAGTGAATAAATTAACCTTGTTGTTGGCTATATTCTCAGTTTTATGTCAATGCTAGATTACTTGTACTACCGTTTACCACAGCACATAGGCATAGGGATATGGCCGTGGCCATGACCACTGCGTCCTGGCATTCAGCTACCTCTTGAAAGTCATTATCATCGCCTTATATAGTCATTGTTTGTAGTGCACGACCATCATTTCCTCGACGCAAAGTCGCAAACCAAGTCTATTCGCTTATTTGAAAAGTCGTGATTAAAAGTACTGTTCGCTGATTTATTAGGAAAAAAAACACTGTTGAATAATAGAAAAAGTACAATTTATAAAACAAACGAACAAACGAGGTTCAAATCTCAAAGTAGGCCTTGGGGAATATAGAGGGGAGAACCGGAGATGCTAGGTATTGTGAGCATACCAACATGTATAACACCCAATTAGTTTCATCAACTCACCGTGCAATCTCTTGAGAGTGCACTTATGTGAAGTCGTAGATGGTATAATGTATATCCTTTTAAAAAAAATCGTCATGAAAGTTTTTTTTAAAAAAAGTTGAACTTAGCTAAATATAAAGTGAACGTAATTCTGAATGGAAACAATACTTTTATTAGCTTTTATTAATATAGAAACTGAATGTGCTTATAGCATGAGATTCGGCAGAAATATCGCCTTCTGAAGATGTACGTACTTTGAATTTGAGAAGTTGCGGAAAAAAATAGGAACAAGACATGGGGAAAAAAATAGGAACAAGACAACTGGCGGAGCCCAATGAAATCCTTCTCCTGCAATCTTCGCCACGGCACGCACGCTGCACGCCTGACGGCCGCTCCACACTCACCCTCGTGATGCTCGCCAGCAACCGCCGGGCCTCCGCCTCCGCCGTCCGCCGCTTCCCGCCGGGATGCGGCCGCCCCCACAATGTTGCGGCGGGGCCTCCGCCGTACCACCGGCTTCCAACCACCGCCGCCGCCACCACCAAAACTAAACCCACACTCGCGAACCCCTCCGCGCGCGGGGGCACCAATACCGCCCTACCACCGGCAAGACGAACCCTCCCAGCAACTGCCTCCTTCGGGGCCGAGGCCCCCGACCGCGGCGTGGGGAGTGGAATGACGGCGGTGACCGTTCGCCGCGCCTCGGCCGTCAGGAGGTACCCGCCGGGCTGCGGGCGAGGCGTCGCCTTGTCCAAGCCCAAGCCGCCGGATTCGTCGGAGGGTGAAGTGGAGAGTGAGGACGGGGCGGGTAAGCCGTCGGCGGCGGTGGTGGGCCACGGTGGCCCCAAGGCGAGCGCTTGGGAGGACGGGGAGGTCATGCTGCGCGCGTCTGAGCTTGATGGTGCGAAGTTCAGTTCCAATGGTGGGACGACGAACGGTGGCGACGGTGACTCTGGTGCACAGGAGGAAGGTGGTGGGAAGCCTTGGGAGGTGTCTGGTCTCATGGCGATGCCGTTCTTGCCATGGGCGCAGCATGAGAGGAGGTCGCAGCGGGCCAGCGGCTGAACGCCTGAACCTGCCGTAAAGCATGTGCGAAACGTGGCCATTGGTTTGTTTGACAGGTTGCATATGTTGGACCATTTTCTGATCGTGCGTGCCTTTTTTGGATGATGATCATATTGACAGTGAAGGATTTGCTCACTTCTACTTTAGTTATAGATATAGCATCAGATGCTTTGTTTCATTAGTAGCTGTCAAAATTATCATATCCTGCAGTCAGAATCACAGAATTTAATTGCCGATAGATGAGTTGTTGTTTCATTTCAGATCCTAATTGGTAATATCTATGCTCAGAATGCTGATATTATTAAAACAGTGGAATGCTCTCTGTTGATTCCTGTAGTTTTCAGATCCCAGTAGCCAGGATTGGAAAGCTACCCAGTGAAACACCCTTTGTGTTTAATCTTCATTATGGAAAATATGCATACAGGATACTCCAAATTTTCTCTTATGAGTGCATAATTTGAAGTAACCGGATGAGGAAACAAGCTTATAGTTTCTGTAGGCTTTCCGAGTTTACTGAACCTTATATGCTCAGGTAAGTAAGTAACCTTGCACCTCAAAGTACAATTCAAAGCATTTAAATGATGATTATGGCAGTTGAATGCTCTTCTTGTTGACTCATTGTTTTATAAGGAAAGGATGTCTCCATTCTTGTGTATTTCATATGGTGGTAGCTGCACTTTCGCTGTTTGCACAAATGTCCTGCCCTTTGTATTTAAGAGTTAATGGGTCCTGTAAGAATGTAACTCGTCTTCTTATGAATAAATGTCAATTATGATGAAACCTGCACAACTGCTTCATAACTCAGTCTATAATGAATGGTCTTTCCTGTTTTTCTCTTATTTTCTGTTCAATGCACTGAACTGTATTGCATTGTTTTAAAAGAAATTAAGAAGGTTGTCTTGTTGTAGAAATATGAATACGCTGATGTGACACCCAACTGTTTTTTTCTGCTAATTAAACATTGTCTTGTATGTCCCTTTTCATTTTGTTGTTCCACGTGGGATGATTTGAACAATTGACTCTGTTACCTCTCTGTGTGCTTAAACCTGTCTTGCTTGTTACCTTAGCATTTTGCATGTATTAGTTCTGAACTCTGAATATCTGCCAGCTCTTGTGGTTTATATGGTATTCAATTTACTATATTCTTATTTCGTTGATGTCATCACCCCTGCATCTCAGCGTGGATGGGGATCAAACCTATCACATCATGATGGATATTGGATAAACCATGATGGGATGCAAGTGAAATTATTTCTTTAGTCAAAGACCATCATGGAAAATTCAGTTATATGACCAGACCCTGTTTTTCTTTACGAAACAGCAGAAACTGATGCATTATTGCATTTTGATATTGATTATGTTTTAGATATGACGTACCTTTCAAGATCTATTCAAACAATGGAGTTCGAAGATAAATTTACGTTACAGCTCTTGCATTTATTGATATACTTCCTGCTTGTCATTTTCATATCTAAATCAATCTGACCACTGTCTTAAGTCAAATTCAGATCTACCTAGTGACCCCAGTGTGCACACTAGTTAAATATTGATTATTAGAATCTTTTCCTCATAAAAGGTATTTAATAATTTTACTAAATGTGGATAGCATAATCTATCTCATTTACTATGGTAAGAACATCAAAATAGTGTTCACCAATTACATGTAGAGATTAAAAATTGATTTTTTTTCTTTTGTTAGCATTCTTAGGTATAGTCCTCCAACCAAACATACATTTGTCCAAATTGTCTGGCTAGGTAAAGTCATCAACTGTACGTAACTCTCATGCAACACTTTTTTGTCATGCAAATAGCCCATGCCTTCAACCAAAGAGACCCTTACTCAAATTTATTGGCAACACTTTTTGCCACACTTTTTTTGCCACGTGTCACGTGAGTCCTCCAGGTTTTCAACCAAAAATGCCCTTGCTCACTCAATTCTACCTTGGTTGTGTTCTGTTTATTTCATTTATATCAGCCGAAGTTGGTTTCCAAAACTTCTTCAGCTGTCACCGTTAACTCCTGTCGTTCATTGATCATTAAACTAAGGTCTTGTTAGATGTGAAATTTTTTTAGATTTGGCTACTGTAGTACTTTCGTTTGTTTGTGGCAAATATTATCCAATTATAGACTAATTAGGGTCAAAAGATTTGTCTCGTGTTTTACAGGCAAACTGTGTAAATAGTTTTTATTTTTGTCTATATTTAATGCTTCATGCATGTTACACAAGATTTGATGTGGCGGGGAATCTTGAAAACTTTTTGGTTTTCGGATTGAACTAAACAAGGCCTAAGTTACATGTTTTAAATGACGTGACAGGAACAAGCAAGAATCAACATGGGCAGAGTTTTTAATATTGAAAATTAAGTGAAACGAAACATTTATATGTATAAATTTGATCTGATCTTGTTGTCCACAGTCCTCACTAGCTTTTCTTGTCATGTTTATACCAGTTTGCCAAATTTTACACAGAAGTTTTGAGCTTTTCTTCTCTATATAATAGGTTAGAGCACAACTTAAAGCCCATTGTTGGTACATCCATGGATTTTATTTGATACAGATGGTACGGATGAACCAACGCAAGTCGTTGATATCTCCGTACGTAGTACTTTGATGTTAGTTACAGTACATCTGATAAACTCTTGGCGTCCTATCGCCCAGAGAACTTCAGAAGTAATGTGATGAGCACATATAGTGCCAGCTAGTATCATATTGGACAGAAGGGCAGCCATTTAAAGCCATGACATCTACAAAAATACAGGTATATGTCAAAATCAGCATGCTCCTTGTTAGGTATAACCGTAGAGGCTCATCTTTTAGCTTCGAGGAAAACGCGCCATGTTGTTAGCTGTTTCTAGGAAAGCTTTTGGTGCATCCATGCATGATGCATCTTAGAATAGTAATAGTATGCACTGTACAGACAGGGCCACTGCATTCACCATTTGGAAACACAACAGATTCTCGGTACCTGAACTACTACTAGAAACTTGCCACAATAATTTGGTCACTGGATTGATGGTTGACGCATCCATAATAGTGGTAACACATGGTGCATTCAATCTGACATCTTCTTGTTATATGATCATGGTCTCAAGAGATAATTATATGTCTGATCGCTGGCATGCATTGAAGGAAGTCACTGGGCTGGGGTAGCCTATAGCATTGTGGCATTTCTTTCAGATTCTCAATGGCGATAAAGCCTTCCAAGCTGGCACCCTGTACTTAGGAGGATCTGCAAATCCATTCTCCATTTCAGTAGTTAGCTCCGACCCTCTGCACTTGTTTCTTCTTCACCACAGGACCACCGCCCGCCGGGGTGCTCCTGCCTGACATTTCCGAGCTACATCCTCATCTGCAGAATCCATGCATGCCCGTGTACCCTACATACAACATGTGCAATAACTCGTCCAGTGGTTGCCTGGTAGCTGTTGGTGCTCCTCATCCTGTTTCTGAACATTTCTGGCGCTGGACCGGAGCGAGCGCCGCGTGCCTGCGTCGCCAGTTCGTCGATCACAGCGTCAGCCCCAGCAGCAGCGTCGTGCCGTCGTCGTCTCAACCACCGCTGTGTTTCTCTATCACCCTAATAAATAGTCGCCATTGCAGATGGGAGAACGAGAATCGAAATCGAATCGATGGCGGGGATGCAGTGCAGGGCAGGGCAGCATGGACTCGCTGCTCGGCGGTTCGCCATGCGCAGGTCCCCGTTTCGACACGGCGTCATCATGCCGCACGCGGCACTGTGCGTGCCCTGCTCACCTCATCAGTGTTCTGGTTCTGAAAGGAGAGAGTGTGCACTGACTCTGAGTGACAGACAGCTGGGCCCTGCTGATTAAGGCCAGAACCTCCCCGGGGTGCCTGTCAGCACAGCTTGGTCGTCACTTATATAAAGCTCACACAAGACACGGCCGGTTTCATTACACTTTTGCGTTGCGTGTGGTCGGAGTGTTTCAGATTCAGAGCAGAGCTGAGAGCACTTGTCGTCGTCGTCTCGGAGCTCAGATCAGATGATGGCTCTGCAGGCGCAGCAGGGGAGGTGGATGTCGTCGCTGGTCCTGGCGATCTTCTTCCTGGCGGGAGTTCCCCGCGGCGGCGAGGCGCAGCCGCTGGTGCCGGCGGTGCTGACGTTCGGCGACTCGACGGTGGACGTCGGGAACAACGACTACCTCCACACCATCCTCAAGGCCAACTTCCCTCCCTACGGCAGGGACTTCGCCAACCACGTCGCCACCGGGAGGTTCTGCAACGGCAAGCTCGCAACCGACATCACTGGTAGGTCGTGCACCCTAGATAGCTCTGTGTTCGATCTGTTATTACATAAATACAGTACATACAAGCTTTATTTCCCTCTCTCTCTTTTTTTTTCCTGATGAATGCAAGTCACAACTTCTTGTGTGTGTGTGTGGTGCATGATGGTTTGTTGCAGCTGACACGTTGGGGTTCACTACCTACCCTGCGGCGTACCTCAGCCCACAGGCGTCAGGGCAGAACCTCCTGATCGGTGCCAACTTCGCGTCCGCGGGGTCTGGGTACTACGACCACACGGCACTTATGTATGTAAGTATCATATCATCATCAGTGACCTCTCCAAGTCAAAATCTTGGCACACAAGGAGATCAAGAAATAGAGCACTCTTTGCATGCTCCAACAGCCTCTCAAATCATGGAACCATGGATCATCACAAATTAAATCTTGCAGATATATCTATCGCCATCTCGTTGTTATGTAGGAGTAGTGGAGTACATCTTTTGTGGTGCCACTGCTGGCAGTACTTGATGATTTTGATTAGCTTAGCTGATCTTGCATAAATGTGGGTGTACATGATCTGTAACGACTTGGAGTCTTGGACAAACATGTACGCAGCACGCGATCCCGCTGTCCCAGCAGCTGGAGTACTTCAAGGAGTACCAGTCGAAGCTGGCGGCGGTGGCCGGCGCCGGGCAGGCCCACTCCATCATCACCGGCGCGCTCTACATCATCAGCGCCGGCGCCAGCGACTTCGTGCAGAACTACTACATCAACCCGTTCCTCTACAAGACGCAGACCGCCGACCAGTTCTCCGACCGCCTCGTCCGCATCTTCCACAACACCGTCTCGGTGAGCAACTATCTAGACGTACCTCGTCGTCGCCGATGCAACCTGCTCCTCCTCCGACGATCCTCCTCAGATCCACCTCTCCTGAACTGACCGTGTATATATATCTATATATATATATATATCTATGCAGCAACTGTACGGCATGGGAGCACGGCGGATCGGCGTGACGTCGCTGCCGCCGCTGGGGTGCCTGCCGGCGGCGATCACGCTGTTCGGGCACGGCAGCAACGGGTGCGTGTCGAGGCTGAACGCGGACTCGCAGAGCTTCAACCGGAAGATGAACGCCACCGTGGACGCGCTGTCGCGGCGGTACCCGGACCTGAAGATCGCCGTGTTCGACATCTACACGCCGCTCTACGACCTGGCCACCGACCCGCGGTCGCAGGGGTTCACGGAGGCCAGGCGGGGATGCTGCGGGACGGGCACCGTCGAGACCACGGTGCTCCTCTGCAACCCCAAGTCGGTCGGGACGTGCCCCAACGCCACGTCCTACGTCTTCTGGGACGCCGTCCACCCGTCCGAGGCGGCCAACCAGGTCATCGCCGACTCGCTCATCACCGAGGGTCTCATCCTCGTCACATAATTAAACCACGCACGCTGGATCGATCGGAGAGACGGAGACTGCTTGTGGGGCCAGCCAGCGTCTGACCTACCACGACGAGCTGAGGCTGAGCATCCTGAAATGAAAGGAAATAACGTCGTCGTTGTGGTTGGTTTTTGGTTTGCTTCAAATCGATCGAAATACACAAAAGTCGTTAGGTGCCTACTGGATCGGGCTCTAAACATATAAGTATATATCTGTAAAATTGTTCCTTTTTTTCTTGTTTTTCTTTATGTTAATTAATGTTTTCGGAAGTACTTATAAGGCACATGAGTGAAGAACTCATATTATTGTCAAATTTAAGTTCCACGTTTGTGTGTGTAGGCACAAGAGAAGAGGCAGATTTTATCTCATCATGCATTGCTCAGGATACATCTGCGCTACCCTGATTCCCTGAAGTTTGAAACTCTGACAAACCTGTAGGGTAAAAACAAAAAAAAA
>Ga0182004_10001400_pt1 | contig 17574 bp, 16 predicted proteins | sample Sormic07211540_1_FD_120479 | JGI IMG/M metagenome (GOLD analysis project Ga0182004, IMG submission 120479) | Endophyte microbial communities from Sorghum bicolor roots, Mead, Nebraska, USA - 072115-40_1 MetaG | ecosystem: Host-associated > Plants > Roots > Unclassified | place: USA: Nebraska...
GAACTAAACAAGGCCTGAAAGGAAAAACAACATATCAAGCGGGGCAGAGATGCCACTTTGCTGCCCCCACTTCAATTATTTGCTTCCACGTCATCTCCTCTAATTCAAAGCATGGAATCTTTCCTTATTTTACAGGGACAATCCCTACTCCAAGCAACGCAAAAAGCCTAACTGCTCTCTGGTGCGGTACTTTCCTCTAATCAAGGCCGCCGTGCCTTTAGAATTTGCAGGTACAATTTAATGGTAGAAAATACTTCTCTTTTTTGCCAGTACTTCGTATTTACTATTATCATCTCAAAGAGTGATTTTGTGCTCTGTTTATCTGGCGGCTACACGCCTACATTCTGCGTCCGATACTATTATCATGTCAAAGAGTTTTGCTGCCTGCCTCGCTTGTGGCGTTGTGCCGCTGCCACGGGTTCATCCAAACGAGCGGCTTTCTGCGACCGGGACCGAGTAGCGCAGGAATCACGAATTCCCAAACGTGATGGCAATGGACGCGCGGATTCGCTGCCGACAAGCCGGTTTTCGGCCAGGGCGGCCGTGATGCTGCTCCGCCGAAATGTGCCCCGCCAGTTGTGTGTAAAAGGCATCATCGACGCTCGCGCACCCACGAAAAAAGAACGAACGAAATCGACCAAAAGTTTCTCAAACTCGATAACGAGCATGTGGGGGAAAAAGAACAACGTGCTGGGGGGAGGTAACAAGATGCTTCGCTTCTTCTTTTATCCGAAGTCTGAAAAGTGGCCTGCGTGTGCTTAAAACAGGCGATTTCACATGGTCTCATGACTAATCCCGTCTACTCTACTGAACAAATAACATTGACATGGCTCTCCGTGCTTATCTGCCCTGGCAACCTGATGTTCTAGAGAGTTCCAGCTGGAAGGTTTAGAGCCCGACCCATAATAACGGTTGCGACTGTCTCCAACAATCTATGCACAAGTCTATCCAAACCCCAAATGCATGCTGCAAAGTAAAAATTTCCCCTCCGAGAAAGTAGGCAATCAAAATCCCCATTTTAGGTAGAAGGAGAGAGGAGAGGCAAATAACTAAATAAGCGTCCTCCCAAGGGACGGCACAAATCTCTTGACGCAGGGGGAGTGGAGAATGAGGGCCAGGCGTCGGCAGGCTGGAGCGCCCACGATGGGGCTCGGGCGCCACGACGCCGCACTCGCCGAGCACGGGCCGACAGTCGCCGACGGGGGGCATGGCAGGCGCGGCGGCTACAGGGGTGGTGGCGCCGTCCCGCGCCCCACGCAGACCTGACCCGTTGTCGTCCGCGGCGCCGTCACGGCCGCTCGTGATGTGTCGGACCTCCTCGGGCCTTCTGGACGAGACCACTCCCTATTGGCCTCGTTCCTCACCATGGGGCTCGACGTCATCACCTTGCTCCTTGTCGACAGCCTTGGCTAGGTCACTGCGAGCTACTTCTCTCCCACGGTGGTGGCGACTTCTCCTTCGAGCTGGCGGCTGTGGGCACGACCGCTCCTCCCCTGTAAGCCCCCGCCTCGCGCGGATGCGGTTTTTGGCTGAGTTTTGGGTTGGGTGATGGAGAAGTTTAGATTTGGGTCTATGTCCTCTTTGTTGTGGGTGATCCAAATTGTGAAATGGGTCTCATGTTTAGATATGGGTTGTTGGAGATAGTCTAAGGCCTTATTTAGTTCTGAAAATATTTTAGATTTCGGTACTGTAGTATTTTTGTTTTTATTTAACAAATATTATCCAATCATAGACTAACTAGACTTAAAAGATTCATCTCGTAATTTATAGGTAAACTATGCAATTAGTTTTATTTTTGTCTATTTAATGCTTCATACATGTCTCGTAAGATTCGATGTAACTATAAATCTTAAAAAGTTTTTGTTTTCGGGGTGAACTAAGCAAAGCCTAATAAAAGGACTCGAATCTGTGTGTGTGCTGGCACACACAGCCAATGGGCACACACGATGTGCACTGCATAAGGCCTCGTTTACTTCCACCTTAAAATTCAAAATTCTTCAAAATTTTTCATCACATTGAATATTTAGACGTATGCATGAAGTATTAAATATAGATAAAAATAAAAACTAATTATATAGTTTGGTCGAAATTTACAAGACGAATCATTTAAGCCTAGTTAGTTCATAGTTAAATAATAATTACCATAAACAACTGAAATTGCTATAGTATCAGGTAAACACGGCCTAAAATCGGATCACTCTGGCCGTATGGTTGTGTCACACGACAAACGCTGACAATTCCGCGCCATACACGGACAGTCCAACTACTTGTACACCATACATTACCTGACGGAGGGCAGAGCAGTGAAGACGGCCCCGTGACGACGGCCTGCCACCACAACTACCCCATCCACCACCACCAGAAGGAAAAGTGCATCAAAACCCACGCTAATCCACATTCTAATCCGCATATTAGCTGTGGTTCGGTTGGGATCAGCGAGGCCCAAGCGCCATCCGCGGCGTCCGGCAGTACAGGTAGTTATCGCCTTATTAAATATCACCCGCACTTTTCCTTTCCTCTCCTTTCATCCTCTCCGTCCGCCTCTTTCCTTTCCTCCCTGCTGCTGCCTCCTCGGCGTTCCCTCGCTCCTCCGCCGCTCGCCGGAGCATCGCCGCGGGCGCTTCCTCCTTCTCCTTGACCCGCGACGCCTACGCAGGCTCCGCAGTCTACGCTGCGGCGGAGTTCGGGAGCCGCTTCCGTACGCTCGGGACGCGGCGGATCGGAGCAGGGGGGGCGGCGCGGGGATCGGAGCGCGCGGGGACACCGGTAGCGGCCGCCGCAGGGGAATGTGGGTCCCCGTTTGAGGTCTCGGGCCTGGAAGCTGCGTCGAGATGAGACGGTGAGCGATCTGCGGTTCTGTGGATTGCACCCGCACCGTGGGGTGGTTGGGTTTGTTTGAGAGGATGCGGTCTCGCCGTTTTCTATGGAATTTGCGCAGCAAAATTTCGGTACTGTTTGATTCGTCAGACTTGGCCTGGCCTTGTAGACTCGGCTCTTGTTTTTACCAGGATTTTTTTTCTTCTTTTTATTTTGTTTGCTTTGAGTCATACGATTCTACTCACCTCGAATTAGGAGTGATTTTTTTTAATACTAAACTAACCCTGCTATTCTGGCGGTTCGTCGTCGAAATCTGTTCTAATCCTTCCTTAATTTTGTATTTCCATTCAAATTATGCTATCCTGGCGGTTCGTCGTCGAAATCTGTTCTAATCCTTCCTTAATTTTGTATTTCCCTTCAAATTATGATTTGCCGGACTGTGTGATAAACTGGTTGCAGTGCCTGCATATGCGGGGGGTCTAATTTGGCGACTTCCCGCGCTCGCCTGATTCCATGAGTTCTGTAGCAGTCGCTCAACTCGTAGTTACGCGTGGTGCCGCGTAATTCTCTTACTATTCGCGCGCCTGTTCCTTTCTGGGCGACGAATTTGCTTCAGATAGTGAAACCTTTATTTATTGTAGAACTGAGCCTAGTGTGGCAAACATTTAATTTCGTGGTTAGTTTTGAGGTGTTTCTAAATTCGAACTGTTCCATAGATTTGACCATTTTCTGGAAAGGATTTGACCACGCTAGTTGCTATTTTTGCCTGTGTTTCTGCTATTCTACGACGATAGCCGATAGGTTTGATATGATGTGATTTGCGGGCTATAACTTCTTAATATGAATGAACTCTTTTATTTATGTGAACTGATCTGTAGGTGATCTGAGAAGGAATTTGAACTCTATGGATGCATTACTATATTTTGTGATTGAGATATTGCACAGCTGTTGGATTCTCTGTATCAACAGGAGAGTTTGACTTTTTTTAGCATGCCACCACGTGTATTCTGGGTATTACCTGCGTGGCTACTGGCTACAGTGTCTTTTATTGCGGGAACAGATTTAGTGAGCTCGCCTTTTCTAGAATTCAGCCCCGGCCTTTAGGCATATAGACTAGTGTGGAAAAGTAAGCATTGACACATGTTCATGAATTACTTATTTACATTTGTTCGATTAGACTCTTCCTTTTGGGTTGCGATATTCTGTTTACATCAGCTGAGACAAACTTTTTAAGCTACGTCCACCTCACTTTAGTTTGGCATCTTCCATTACAATATGCCATTTCTAGCAATTTAGTAATGAAATGTGTATACAGTGCTCTAACAGTATTAGTAATTGCTTCTTCTTGTGTGCTCAGATTAAGGAGACCGGTTCTCTTGAGCTGGGGACTGCAAAGGATAAGTGTCTTCAGTCATTGCGCTCAGGGTGTTTAGATCAAGGGACCAATGCCTCCAGGATAATGGCAGGGAAGGATGGAGTTACTCTGAAATCTGTGTCATACGGGGCAAGATTGCGCAGGAGTTGTGATGCATCACGGAGAGAGGGAGGGTCCATGAGAGATCCATTCTCGAAACACAGAGTAAAGAAGTTTGATCTGTCCAGTCTAGATTGGATTGATGAGATTCCAGATTGCCCTGTATTTTCTCCATCAACCCAGGAGTTTGAGGATCCTATGGTTTATCTCAGCAAAATTGCCCCTGTGGCTGCAAAATATGGTGATAGTTGCTTCTCTGTATCCTTTGTTGATTATTATATTCTTCTAGCTAGGTAACAAGGTCAAGTGTTGATAATGATGATAGACAGAGAACTAATGGTTGACAGATGTAGTTGCATGAAAACGACATGAAGAGATTAGCAATGAGAGTTGCTATACTTACACAGTGGAGTCACTTTTGTCCCTAAACCACTGAATTGTCTCAGGTGGTGATTTTTTCAAGTGTAGGGACCTACCGAGATAATTATGAAGTTTAGATACCTATGTATTGCCACCTTGCATGTTTTGGCATCTCGGAAGCAATTTTCGCTAGCCACCTTTCTGAGATGCACCCCATAAATCTTGCTCTTTAAACAATGCACTCAGATCTGAATGATACAGCCCATTTGGTTACTGTAGTATGTGTTCATAATCTTCATTAGTGTGCGCTATAAATAATGGTTTTTCGAGTTCCATGTGCCTGCTGGAAAAGAAGAAGATGAACCAATGCTCACACATGGAATTGTTCACAACCTTGTTTATGGATTTTTAAGTAAGTTTCTGTGAATATTGTGTTGTTTTGACCATGTGCAATTTCCCAGGTATATGCAAGATCATTTCACCGATCTCTGCTTCGATACCTGTGGGCACTGTACTAATGAAGGAACTAGGTGGGCTTAAGTTTACGACCAGAGTTCAGCCTCTCCGTCTTGCTGAATGGTCCAAGGATGACAAGTTTGCCTTCTTCATGAGTGGAAGGTTTGTATGGCCATTCATATTGTAGAGTGCATGATATGAAATTTTAATTGTTTGCATTGCATAACATGTTAGTATAAATTATCAGAAAGTACACATTTCGGGAGTTCGAGAAGATGGCAAATAAAGAATTTGTACGAAGATACTCTAGTGCTGCTTGTCTTCCATCAAGGTATATGGAAGAGGAGTTTTGGCATGAAATAGCTTTTGGCAAGATGGAGTCTGTTGAGTATGCATGTGATATCGATGGTAGTGCATTTTCTTCTTCTTCTAATGACCAGCTTGGGAGAAGTAAATGGAACTTGAAGGTACTTATTTTGTGTCCCAGTTTCTACAGGCATTTATGTACTTCTTAATTTTACACAACGCCTAAAACTTATCTGCTGCTTTACCTATTTTGCCGTATTGGTTGGATATAATCTGCTGATATTTTGTGTTATGACTCTGCTAAAAACTCGTCTTCAAGTGATATACGTGATGAATTTATCTTTAATCATTCCATAATATGGACCAGTCTAAAATAGTAAATGTAGTCTGTCTAATTTGTATGAGTATTTGGTAAACAATGGGCACATTCTTCTACTCAAGAAATCCACATTCCTTCTGTTATTTCTTCGTCAAGGTTTCTAACCCTGATATTTTTATGATCATCTGGTGATCTTATGATCATTTCTGGCAATGATGATGGTATCATAAAGTATTTTTGTCCGTGCTTTGATCCAGAGATTCTCACGGTTGCCGAACTCTACACTGCGTCTTCTCAGAGCTGCAGTTCCAGTGAGTAGACTGCACAGATGAATTTCCATCTTGCCTTTTTCAGTTACTTACATTTCATATATTTTCAGGGAATAACAGATCCAATGCTGTATATTGGGATGCTCTTCAGTATGTTTGCCTGGCATGTGGAAGATCATTACCTGTTCAGGTGCATGATCTATGGGAATTTTTATCCATACAGTCACTTGAGGGGAACTGTTCATCTATACCACCAAGCTAGTCAATGACATGTGGGGTCTGATCCTACATGTCATTGACACAGGCTGATGGTATAGATAAAATGCACTTCTCAAGTGACAGTATAAATGAAAATCTTCCCACTATCTATATTTTTTTTGCATGATACTGCTAGTTGACACTTCTGTTATTCTCATATGAGTTATCATTTTGCCAGTATTAATTATCACCACTGTGGAGCCTCAAAAACATGGTACGGTATTCCAGGAAGTGCTGCTTCTGATTTTGAGAAAGTGGTACGTGAGCATGTATATGATCACGAAATTTTATCAGGTGAAGGGGAAAGTGCAGCATTTGATGTTCTTTTGGGGAAGACTACAATCTTCCCACCTAATATTTTGCTGGATCATCATGTTCCAGTCTATAGAGCCGTACAGAAACCTGGAGAGTTTGTTGTAACATTTCCCCGAGCTTATCATTCTGGTTTCAGCCATGGTAAGATCTCTTATGATATTACCTGAAGTTATCTACTTTCTAAAACTATTCAACATCTTTAATCTTCTATTTTATTTAATGATTTATTGAAAACCGTTGAACAAATGTCAGGTTTCAATTGTGGTGAGGCAGTAAATTTTGCCACAAGCGAATGGTTTCCTCTAGGCGCAGTTGCTAGTCAACGTTATGCACTTCTGAAGAGGATACCAGTATTACCTTATGAGGAGCTCCTTTGTAAAGAAACGACATTTTTTACTAATGAGTTTTCCATGTCTGATCACGGACATGTAACATTAACTGGAGACACACGTATACAAAGCTATATGAAGGCTCCCTTTGTGCAGTTGATGCGGTTCCAACACCGTGTTCGTTGGTCACTTGCGAAAATGGGTGCTCGTACACGCTATAAAGCAGACATTGATGCCACAGTTCTCTGTGGGATATGCAAACGTGACTGCTACATAGCTCACATTATGTGTAACTGCAGAGTTGATGCAATTTGCCTTTGTCATGGTAAGGTCTTTTTGCACTTATTACAGATTACAGATATTTGCTTCATTTGTGATTTGTGATTATCTTATTTACTTATTTACCTTGTTTTGAAGAGGAAGAGATTAGGAAGTGCTCTTGCAACTGTGATCGTGTTGTTTTTGTGAGGAAAGACATCTTTGAATTGGAGGAACTATCAAAGAAGTTTGAGGAAATTGGAATACTGGATGAAGTAGGAAAACAAATGTCTCAAAGTGATGGCTCTAGCACGCATCCGCATTTGTCCAATGGCATTGACCACAATGCTAAATACTTCCCATATTGCAAGATCCTAATTGATACATCCCCTGAACTTCATACCTTGTCAGAGGTAGATGTTCTTGGATATGATCTGAATAAGCCATATCCTACATTATCAACAATAACTTCTGCACATGGACCTCAGGAGTATTCTACACAAAGTGATGTATGATGCCTACCTTCTCTACATCTGCTTTTCTGCGTATTGTTTGGGTAACTTAAAACTTTTATGTAACTTTATTTCTGCAGGAGTGTACTAGTTCTAACCTAAGAACATTCTCTAGCTCATGTCCAGATAATGGAGTGATCAATGTTTATCCTTTATGCACTGATCAAGCATTGGCTGCTCAGGATAGTGATGATTCTGACTGTGAGGTATTTAGAGTTAAGAGAAGATCTGGCATAGTTCTGGAGAAAAGATGTTCAGAAGATGTAACAGCAAATTTAACTGAGAATCAGGTACTTTTACTTTTGTGATTTTGCTTAGTTTAACTGCTCCTCCTCCATTTAAGAGTGGATGGCACTGCAGTATGTTTGTTAAACTTTGACAAATAATGATTAGATTGGTCATATGATGTTAATAGTCGTACTAAGGGAGGTCAGACAACATGGTTTGAAATTGGAATATGAGGTTATTTATAATAAAAGTACGGCTGAGAGAATATTAGGTGTACAGTATATCCAAAAAAACTGTCCCTTTTATGATGATGGGCTCACTCAACTAATATAACTCAATATCTAATCTAACATATCCAAGAACTGGGTTTGTTGTAAGTGAATGATTACAACTAGAATTCTTGTTCGTGTTTTCGACTTCTTGTTCCTCGTGGACATGTTGCTATCCGCTAGCATTGGACTCTGGTGCCTGCACATCTGTGCTGCCCTTGCAATGCTATTTCACACTGTTGCGTCATTGCTGCAGCTCCTTCGTGAACCCAAGTCCATAACTTTACACCTGCTGTGAAGGGTCCTCATCCACACGACAACAATAGTAATAATCATGAGTAGGTTGAGGCAGGATGTTGTATTGAACTTAAACAATCGACCTGGAACAGTTTCGGCCTGTTTGTTTTAGCTTTGGATTCTTAAAAGTTAGCTGCATGTTGCAGGTTGTTGAAAGCTTTATTCTTTAAATCTGTAAGCTGGTTGGATGGAGCTTGTGGATTGTGGTGTAAAAAGGGTTTGGGTTCTAACAATCTACTTTTAAAACACACCCTGGTTATTTTATCTTCAGCTTTTAGAACTAGAATCTAAAATTCAAAGCTAAATCAAATAGGCCCTTAGTTGTGCTAGTATTTTCGGAACCTTATTTCTTGAGTTGTACTCCCTCCATACTCAAAAAACCTGACGTTTTGGACATGATTGCGGTAGCCAAGGAGTGATTAATTAGGGGGTATTTTTCCTTGTCTACCCCTATTAAATAGGGTTGTTGGTGCACTATAAGTGAGAAAGTTCTGTGGTTGAGATGGTTAGTGCATTGAGGCTTCGCCTATGAGGTGGTGGGTTCGATTCCTGGTTAGCCCTATTTTTTTGTCACTCGCTACATTTTGCATGCGCGTCGCGTGCTGCAGCCTTTACTCGTGATCGCGCAAGAGCTGGACCGTGACGAGTACCGAAGCATCGAGTTATTAATGCCGAGAGCGGAACGGACACGAAGCTAAGGGTAAACTCGTCCGAATACAGCCGCGCGAGCCTGGAACGTCAGGTTTTCTGATTTCGCGTTAGGAGCACAGGACGTCTAGTTTTTTTAATACGGAGGGAGTATATAATTATCTTTAACATAAAAGAATCATCATTTTATACCAATCCTTTAACCTATTTGATGTATCCAAAGTTTTTTTTATGCATGAAGTTGTGAACAGGCTTAAACAGGTTTGACTGTAACATGCTATGTAGATTGGCTAATCAAATCTATGCTACTGCACGTACAACTCTCCTTGTTTCTAAGCTTCATTTAAAAAACTATTAGCAAAATGATCCCTAAACCTAAACGATGGATTAAGGAGCTTAATTCCCTGATAAAAAACATAATAAACAATCAAACATGGAGAGACTTTACACAAAACTGCTCAGAAACAGCAATTAAACCAATTTACTTAACAGGACGTTTTTATTGAATGATTAGATAAATGCACAATCCTTTTGTTCAGAACTTTCAGTATTTACCTTAACTCATGCCGCCTACTCTTTTACTAATGGCTTACTCATTGTTTGTTTTGCTAGGCTTTAAGACGGTTAAAGAAAGTCCGCTCAGATGACAGACAAGAGAAGAACACAACAGAAGTATCCTGTGGTACAAGAAGTGTCAATCTGGGTGCTGAATCGCATTGTCTTGACTCCATTTCTGGAAATACAGATAACCTCATCAATCGAAGCAAACTAAAAATGAGGATAGATCAGCTAGATGCAAAAATTGTGCAAGACGAAGTTGCTTTCAGCCAGAAAACTATCGGTTGCAGTTACCTATCTCCATCTGTAGATCTTGGGCCAAAACGCTTGAAAATTCGTGGCCCATCCTTCCCAAGCACTGTTTCTGAAGTGGAAATATCTTATAGGTTCCAGGAGGACAGTGACTTGGCTAGTGAGCACACTCAATGAAGTATGCTGCTATTGGTGCTAACTGCTAACATCAATCGTAACTTCTGGAAGATGAAAGCTCATTTTCATTGAATGGTTTAGTACTGATTTTTTCTACAGGTCTCCAATGGAGGTACTGTTATGGCTGGATTTTATGATTCTATTGCCAGGTCACCTATGTGGCATGGGACCTGAAATCTGGTAGGCAGGCAAAATTTCTGATGATCCGTAGCTGTATATCTTCACTTATTTCCTTCCTTTGTAGGTTTTCCACTGTGAAGAGGTTAGTCTACTACTTTTAACAATTTCTTTCATTCTTTTTCCACCACAGATACACTTGTACCTAAAATGCTTTAATAGATCCTCATACGAAATGGACATTGTACATTTTGTTAACGAGTCAGTCTTTGCTCTTTTTTAAAATCTGGAATCATTTGTATTTTCTTATTCTTGTGCCATTGTTGGTACATTTGTCCCCAGATGTGTTGATAACTTTGATATGTTAATAAAACGATTGATGCTGACAGGAATTCACTGCCACTGACTGTGATGTTGCATATGCAACAAAGTAGATGCTTTGTGATAATGTTGAAGTGCATGCAAATGCTCGAATCAATCATGTTCTATAGAAAGTGGATATAACAGAAGGAATAAAGGAGCAACTCAGTCTCAACTCCTTGCTGTTAGATCCTGATCTACTGAAATCTGTCATATAAGATTTACTTTCTCTTGTAAGTTTCAGACTATAATATTTGGTTAGACAATTATTTTAGTTTCATTATATATCTGGTTGGTTAGCTAAGTAGGTAATTTTGACTTGTCCCCTAAGTAGCTTCTGTTTGTAGAATGAATTCGTCCATTCTGATTCTTGATAATACTTTAGGTAGTCTAGGTAGAAATTACTTGCTGTTTCTTGTCTCAATGCTTTTACAAAAATTCTGCAAATTAGGCATTATAGACCTCATATCATTGGCTTTGCATAACGTATTAAATTACTAAGTCCTGGTGGGACAAGGACAATAGCCAGTGCGTTTCTTACTTCCACTTACCCACGGTCCATCATTCTGCTCCACCTGTTGACAAACTGAACTTCTTGACGAGGGCATAAAAGAGCCATTACTCTAAACAGTTTGGTGTGATTTTTTGCACGGCTATCGCACTTTACCTCGGTAAAGAGGCTAGCCCTTCACTAAAAACTCATGATGGGGTTCATATGGAAAGATTTGATATCTTTCTCACTTTGCGTATTCACTTTTCATTCTTTTGTGCATGTTCTCAACAAATACATGTTATCAAATCATCGCATGTCTTTAAAGACAAGTAAAAAAGAAAGAGGGATTCTCTTTGCTGCCACTCTCACATGTCGATGATGATTAAACGCTGAGTGCTGAACTGTTGACTGAAGCTTTGCCATGACCCCAAGAAGACTGCAGTTTGTGCTTGTCCTGTTTTTTATTCGGCTATCATGTCAGCCTCCTCTGATGATAGGTGCAGCATTAAGGCGAAGATACGCTTCACAATAACTGTAAGTGCGCCTAAGATGCTTTTGGTTTCATGTCATCTCTTATTTATGAACCTTGTTCAAAGACAAATGTTCCATATCCTAATTAGGAAACGACCGTGGTTTCGGTGTCTAGGCTAATTGCAGAAAACAATCTTCTGATGGAATCTAGAAATTGCATTATTGTCCGCACCTTAGGCACTTCCGAATACACTGCTATGTCCAATCCAACTAATATAAAAGGGCAGAAAAGGATCCTATTTGGACCTTTCCCACACAGTTGCCACCGTGGTCTGGTCATAGTCTAAAACTCTTAAGACTTTTAGGACGAAGTACCATCCGCCACTTTTGCCATGTGCTTATTGTCCAACATGCTAATAACTCAAGCTAGGCACTGTTGCTCTTATATTATGGTTTCTGCCTACTGCTAAGTTACATGTGGTATGCCAAAGCTGCAATTGGCTCACGTATTGGTATGGTATAATGGAGTGGGCCTGTCGAGTCATGCCTTAGGCCTCCCAGTTTCCCTTTGCACGCACCGCTGCTGGATTTAAGTTGGTGGCAGAGTTGTTGGCCAGATGACGCTTCATTCCAATATTTTCTGCGCTGCTGTGGCCTGTGGGCTCGTGGCCTGGCTTCAGCATAGGTCCATGACCATGCTATGCACGCAAGCACAGCAGTGTACACTGATGCGTGTACCTTGTTGAGTAAAAATTGTTGCATGGCCTCCTCTGCCTCTGCCTGGCCATGAATGGATATCAAAATCCTCAACCAGATGTGACCACACTCTGAAAGAAGACAAACCATTAAAGGCCACAGAGTTCAAGGACTCCATATCTTGACCTACCTGCTCACTGCTCGGTACCATGGACCAAATCCTGGTATACATACACCTTGGAAGTTCATGCACGGTACAACTTGGGTGAGGGTTTGCCAACTCTTGATTCCTACTACACGTCTGCGTTACTGATCCTACAACCAAACAGCACAGAGTTCTGCAGGCTGGTTTAGGTCTGAAGTTCTGCACGACCAAAGAATTAAACTCCGTATTCAGCTTGTGCAGAAACGCTGCAGAAACTGAGGAACTAGGAGATAGTAGACTGCAATTCACGTGCTGACGTGCATGACTGTCTGGACCTTGCAAATTCAAGTGAGCCAAACCATGCATCATGTGGCTGAGCGCCTGAGCCGATCTAAGTATGCAGCCTTGTCGTACCACCCCTATTAGCTCGCCTATATAGTGAAAAAAAAAACAGATGCTCCTTGTCATGCTAGTTCTAAGTGTCTAAATATAAGTCCAGTGGTTAGTCACCCAAATCATTGCTTAAACAAAATACCTATTGGTCTAAGCAGATCAGGATTTCTAATATAGTAATGATTATACAATCATGCCTCTTTGTGGGCATCGCCTTATCTTATTCCTACTTACTAGATCAAATCAGATTTGTTCCGTAGTGCCTTCTATATTGTCAGTTCATGAATTGCTTAATGCAGTACTAGTAGTAATATACCCCTCGCGGCATATTGTGTCGCCCTTTGACTGATTATTTGTCATTTCTGCATGTCAACGTCACGGATTAAGTTATTCATCTTGTCTGTGCATGGAATCTGGTATCCTGATTTCTCTAATCCACGCAATACTTGCTTAGATGCCCTAGGTATGAGTGTTATAACTACTGTCAGCACGATGGGTTTTAAAAAAACAGAACTGCCACGGTGCACTGTACCTGCAGCACCGGTACGTATATATTAGGAAGGGAGGACTGTGAATGGTAGACGAATTCAGTAATCCCGCCCCTACTCCATGAGTGACGGTCAAATTGTGGGCAAGGGTGCGGTTTTGACTGTCGGTAGCTAGACCGGGACACGGACGGTGGGGTTCCCGGCGGGATGTGGCCGTATGATGGGTGGGGCCGGCGCCGACCGGCCAACCGGCCACGAGGCATGCACCACCGCACGGTGATGGAGGCAGGCATCATTTACCAGCGGCGCAGGCGACCCGCTCCTTGGGCGTTATGTGTGTGTGCGTGACTGATGACTGTGACTCCACCTCACAATTACAAACAGCTCCGTCCGTCCGAGAGGGGCGCGTCTTGCTAGCTGTTATGTTGTTGGGTCTCGCTGCTGCTGCTGCTGCTGTCCCCATCCGTGCACATGCCGTGATGCCGGCCGGGGATTGTTCTTATGTTACCGCTGCTACGACTTTGTTAAGCAATGGCAATGCGTGCATGTCTCCCTGCCGTAGTAGACTTTGCACACGTCACGCGGAAAAGGGGGTTGGGGGATCGCTTTCGCTTTAGTTTCAGTGTCCGCAAACAGTTGGGCACGTCGGTTCGAAGCAGATAGATGTTCGTTACTGTCGTAAGGTTTTCTGATCCAGAACAGCACCAAACTGTGTGCCATGTTTATGCTATCCTGGCTAGTACTTAAAACGGGTAACAGTTCATGTAGTATGCCTGTTCATTCATCAGCTGTGTTGTGTTTGGTCTTGTCCATATGACTAGTAGGACTAAAGTAAGTGGTAGGAATGCTATAGTATTAGTATGAGCAGCACATGCATGTCCTGGATAAAAATCATTCATAGTTGAAGCAAGGCATCTTTCTCTCTCTGAAATCTGATTAAAAGTGTGCATCGCAGCGCTCTTTCTCTCCAAACCCGTCGTCATGTCTGCCTGACACTAGACATCTAGCTTGTGTTAATTGCTGCACAGTTTGTCTTGTGCTTTCCTCCAGTGGTGGTAGCTCCTGATCCCTAGCTACCCGCGCGTGGTACCCCCCGCTCGTTTAGTGTTATCCCAAATGCACCCGTCACGTTACTGTGCGTGCGACTCGTCGCATCACGTCACTTATGTCCTGGAGGAATGTTGATTTCGGCACCTGGTACACGCAGGCACTTGGGAAGTTGGGAGATCTCTTATTTAAGTCCTGCTGGAAAATTGAAGCCGCCCAGGCGCGGTAAACAAATCCAAGCAGGATCGTGATACGGCAGATTCTCATCTCAGTTTACCGTCCTCTTCTGTATTAATTTGCTGCCAGCGATTGCTTATATGCAGAATTGCAGATGCTTGTGTTCGTGTGTGTACTTTAACCATTCAGGAGCACGACTTGACCGACAGTAAGGTGCTTTTTCCCGCGCTGCAGCCGCGTTTAATCGGTCTCGGCTGCGCTGCCGCTGCCTCTCTCTGGGATCGATCGATGTCAACCGGTCGAACGCGCACATGTCCATTTCTGACACGCGCATTTGCTGCGGCCGCATCCGCCATGTGGCCGCGAAGATTCCACGCACGCGCTGCGGCTCCGTCGATGTTGAAAAATGCACGTACTGTAGTCGCATCAGGAGATATCGACATAATACATGCATGCACTGTATATAATCGCATCAGGATTACGCCTTGTATTCTTGGGCGAAGCTAAGAGAATAGTCTCTCCATACCTAAAAATTTATTGACATTTAGATAGTAATTAATTATGTGTTAGTTTTTCGTCTCTGTCCCTAATAAATAGCAAGTGCATCATTTTCAAAAAACAATTATAATGGCTTAAATGGCTAGCACGGAGAGGTTTTGTTTCCTCTATCTTCAGGAGTATATGATAATATAGATGGCTAGAGAAGAGATGAATAACATAATAATTTTTTCTACAAGCTCAAAACACTAGGCAAAATGTTAGTACAAGAGACCGTTCTAATAGCCTCTACTTTTTCTAGCCTACACGATACAAAAGAAAACCCCTACAAGTTGTGTGAGAACAAGTAATTATGTACTCAAACAAGCAAGCACTAGAACTACTACCTAGCAACTAGTAAGCTAACAATAAGATCAACGACTACACTACTCACTAGGGATAACAGGGGCGAATCTAGAGAAAATGGATGGAGGTGTACACCTTCATCATGAATACAATGACCCATATGATGTTCAAACAAATAGCCTTAACTAATTTGCATTTCTTTTACATCAAAATTTAACTTTTAGTAACGGCAATGTGATTTTAGTCAAAACATAAGCAAACTAGTAGGGACAAGGGGAATAAAAATACTCACCATTTATAACAAAATAATAACGGCATTGATTGCTTTAGCGTAGTGATTGAAAGAATGCCAGTTCAATGAACAAAAGATGTCCCATATAGCAAAATATGTGATCTAGCCTAAAGAAAAGAGAACAAATAGACCAATTATTTAGAAAAGAAAATGTAGATTATCCATTGAAAGTAGATGCATTGCATTACCTTCCTGCGCTAGCGGAGATTGTGGATGACGACTTTATGCACCTTCTTGCGACCCTCAAGTCAGTGCTACAGCATGTGAACTAGCTTGATGTCAGGGTGAAACTCCTTATAGCGAGCACAGGTATCAAAGCATGGTTGCAGAAATCTACCTATGTCCCTACTACTAAAACTTTGTCAAGCTCGAACCTGGTACTCCAATGCCTATAAGTAACTATATACTTTAAGAGCTGTTTCTAAGTTATGCCTATAAGTTCCCCCCTCACAATATATATGAGCCCAACATAATATATTTCGGGTGCTAAATACCTATAATTTCACTAATTTCATGTCTTACTCGTATTGTCGTTCAATCCACCAAAATCTATTTAGGGTCTAGAGATGTACCTTTTCTCCTTGGTTGTTATTATAGGTGGCAACCATCTTACTGAAGATGATATATGGAAGAGGACATGCATGAGAGAGTAAGGAGGAAAGGTTATGTGTGGGTATGGTGTGTGTATGTGTTTTGACTTGTACTCTAAAAATATATGGTTTAGAGTTAGAATTATTTGGTTGCAAATGGGCTCTTATTACCCATTTCGTTATCTAGGTTTACATAACAAAGACCATAAACGGTAAAGGAAAGATTGAAAAAAGAATTAGTGGCTGCAAACAAAATCATTTGTTTGTGGATGGTAAATTAGTGTTGATTAATTCAATTTTGTCTAGTTTATGCTATCTTTTCTTCAAAGTCCTAAAGGGAGACTTAAAAAAAGTAGAGTATTATAGATCTAGATTCTTTTAGCAAAATGATCATCACAAAAACAAAGAAATATGTGCTAGTTAGATGGTCTACTTTATGCCAACCAAATAACAAGGGGTCTAGGAGAGATTTAAAACTTAGATATTCAAAATAAATGTCTCTCTTTAACAAATGGCATTTCAAGTTTCATAATAAACAAGGTGTGGCAAAAAAAATTGAATAAGAAAATATTTTTTATGATAAAACTATTTTCACAATCTTGTAAGAAGGCATGCGAATCTCACTCTGGATGAGTTTTTTTTTTAATTGATAGGAGCATCTGTGATGTGCGATCTGTTGGTCTATCTGGCTAACAAGCATGAAGTTGTATTTGGCAGATGTAAACCAAAAACTCTTTTGTAGGTCCTTTTAGGGGGGACATGTTGGCTTTGATCTTGGACCGAATTGCAACAGTTCGAGGAACACAAGGTGCCAAAATTATGTGCTTCTTCGCTTAATTTGATGGTATTTTATTTCAAGATTTGAGTTATGAGTTGAACTATGTAAATTCATTCCCGTCTTTATGGTGCGAGATATGTAATAGTCGCATTCCTCTATCCACAGGATGGGCCCGGATATCTTTCTATTATATTATTCTTTCTTTTTTTTAAAAAAAAGAGATTTATATTGGAAATCCAAATAGAACTACACGGATCGCTATGGTCTAGGAGTAATCCGGCTTCTTTCGGTACCGACCACTGAATTAGCACCCAATGATGCCCACCACAAGAATAAGTACACACATACACCACCTACTGGCGTTCAAAGTGTATGGGTGTCCATTAACAGAGCGACCAAGCACACATAGCCTGAAAAGGGAATGTTACCTCACCTCTTACATTCCCTCCCTCCCTCCCACAGCATATATACACACACATCCCTGTCGAAAGTGTCATTCTCCCACAGCAATCTGCCCCGAGAAACACCCCCAAAAAGCGCGTGCGTGGAGAGAGAGCCCGGGGAGAGGAAAAAAAGAAAGAA
>Ga0182004_10001401_pt1 | contig 17571 bp, 17 predicted proteins | sample Sormic07211540_1_FD_120479 | JGI IMG/M metagenome (GOLD analysis project Ga0182004, IMG submission 120479) | Endophyte microbial communities from Sorghum bicolor roots, Mead, Nebraska, USA - 072115-40_1 MetaG | ecosystem: Host-associated > Plants > Roots > Unclassified | place: USA: Nebraska...
GCTTCAACGGTATCCGTGCGCTTGCGGATTATCTGTGTGCGTATAAATACCATAGTACACTCTAGTGCCATGCTGGGGATGACAACCTAGTATTCAAGTGGTGTTAGCAAGTGTCAACAACCCACGCCACGACATCAACGAACACCACTGACGTAAGCACGGGGATGCTAAGGAGCGAGGCTATAGCGCTCACCGCGGTGGACGCTATGACAGCGACAAGGACCGGATGGCTCTAGAGTTGTCGGGGCCTCGAGTCTTTAGTCGAGCGATCTGCAGCATGCTGCTGCCCAACTCGTTTCGACCCCCAACTAGTATCGCCAAGTACATTGGCGAGACTAAGCTAGAGCTATGGCTAGCGGACTTTTGGCTAGCATGCTAGTTGGGAGGAGCTCGAGGAGATGATCGAGCCATCATCCGATACCTCCCCCTCTTCCTCTCTAACACTACTCGCAGGTGGCTCGAGGAGCTCCCCACCAACCAAATCTATGACTGGGCTGACCTAGTTAGGGTGTTCGAGGCAAACTTCAAAGGAACCTATATCCACCTTGGAAACCCATGGGACCTCAGCAAATGCAAGCAGAAGGCTAGAGAATCCCTCCGAGAGTATGCTCGACGCTTCTCAAAGCAACGCACTGAGCTCCCACATAACGTCGACCATGACATCATCCTGGCATTTGTGTCCGGCATCACTTGCAAGTACTTAGTACGGGAGTTGGTGCGTAATCACCCGTCGACGAGTTGATGGATGCAGTGGCCAACTACACAGCCGACGAAGAAGTTGTTGGCGCATTCTTCAGCCATGAAAGAAACAAAGGTAAGGCGCTGGCAGACGACGATGAGGGCCCTAGCAGAGGACCCAAGAAGAAGAACAAGAAGAAGAAAAAGGCACAGCAGAACAAGCACGAGGCCGTCAACGACGATTTCATCGCTATGGTCGAATGAAAGAAGTCTCGAGGCCCCCCAGAAGGGGTTGTCTTTGACAAGATGTTTAAGGAGCCCTGCCCTTATCACAAAGGAGGAGACAACCACAAGCTTGAAGACTGCCGCATGCTAAAGAAGTACTTCGACAACCTAGGGCTGAAGAAGGACGATCAACAGAAAGACATGGGCGATGACAAGGGAGGAAGCAAGGATGACGACAGGTTCCCCACGGTCCATGACTACTACATGATCTATGGCAGACCCGCAACATAGCTCACTTTGCAACAACGCAAGAGGGAACGTTGGGAGGTCTTTGCAGCAAGGATGGCAGTGCCGCAGTACCTCAACTGGTCAAGTACCCCCATCACCTTCGACCACGACGATCATCCTGATCGGGTGTCTACCCACACATCGTCGACCCTATCATCATCAACCCTCGACCCTCCAAGGTACTGACGGATGGCGACAGCAGCCTCAACATCATCTACCTCGAAACCCTCGACCTCCTGGGAATCAAGAGAGCACAGTTCCAACCTAGTGCGGGCGGCTTCCACGGTGTCGTACCAGGGAAGAAGGCCCTACCGGTGGGTCGGATCGACCTACCGGTCTTTTTCAGCACAGCGGCCAACTTCAGAAAGGAGACCCTCACTTTCGAGGTGGTGGGTTTTCGAGGCACCTAACACACCATCATCGGCCGACCAGGGTACACCAAATTCGTGGCAATCCCCAACTACACCTACCTCAAACTGAAGATGCCCAGACCAAAGGGGGTCATCACTGTCAGCTCCTCCTATGAGCACGCCTACAAATGTGATGGCAAATGCTTCGAGTATGGGGAAGCAGTCGAGAACACCACTGAGCTTGCCTCAAGACTCGAGGCCCTTGCTGCTGAGGCACCTGAGCCAAAGCACCATGTGGGCAGCTTCGAGCCGGCAGAAGGCACCAAGAAGATCATGTTCAACCCTGATAATTCTGACAACAAGGCGCTGACAATCAGTGCCAAACTTGACCCCAAATAGGAAGCCATGCTCGTCGACTTTCTCCACGCGAATGCCGACATGTTTGCATGGAGTCCCTCTAATATGCCTGGCGTACCGAGGGAAGTTGTCAAGCACTCCTTAGAGATCCGAGCCAGCTCCAAACCAGTGAAGCAACGCCTACGCCACTTCAACGAGGAGAAGCACAGGATCATTGGGGAGGAGGTACATAAGCTTTTGGTGGCCAGGTTCATCAAGGAGGTTCTTCATTCCGAGTGGTTAGCTAATCTTGTACTAGTTAAGAAGAAGAATCGAAAGATGAGGATATGTGTTGACTATACTAGTTTAAATAAAGCATGTCCAAAAGTTCCATTTCCTTTACCACGTATTGATGAAATTGTCGATTCCACTGCGGGATGTGAAACCCCCTCTTTCCTTGATGCTTATTCCGATTACCATCAAATAAAGATGAAGGAGTCAGATCAGCTCGCGACTTCCTTTATCACCCCTTTTGGCATGTATTGCTATGTCACCATGCCCTTCGGCCTTTGAAACACTGGGGCAACATACCAGTGATGCATTTTGTACGTTTTTGGAAAACACATAGAGTTGACTGTCGAGGCCTACGTCGACGATATTGTGGTCAATTCTAAGAAAGTAGGGAATCTCATACAGGACCTCGAGACCACATCCGAATGTCTACGCGCCAATAGTATCAAACTCAATCCCAAGAAATGTGTCTTTGGTGTACCGCGGGGTATGCTCTTGGGATACATTGTCTCTCAGCACAGCATCGAGGCTAACTCCGAGAAATTCTCGGCCATCACCAAAATGTGGCCGATTCGAGACATCAAGGGCGTATAGAAAATCATGGGTTGCCTAGCAGCACTTAGTCGTTTCATCTCTCGACTAGGAGAGAAGGCCTTGCCGCTGTATCGCCTCTTGAAGAAGTCCGAGCACTTCACATGGACACTCGAGGCCGAGGAGGCCCTCGACAAACTCAAAAGGATACTGTCCTCCGCTCCAGTCCTGGTGCCACCTCAGCCTGCAGAGCCTCTTCTCCTCTATATTCGGCGACAACCTAGGTTGTCAGCGCAGCCGTAGTCGTCGAGAGGCCTGAAGAAGGACATACGCTTCCAGTACAATGATCGGTCTACTTCATCACTGAGGTGCTCTTGGAAACAAAGGTACGATACCCGCATATACAGAAGTTCATCTATGTAGTAATCCTCGCTCGACGTAAGCTGCAACACTACTTCCTTGGCCACCCTATCATAGTGATCTCATCCTTTCCCCTAGGCGAGATCATCCAAAACTGAGAGGCCACTGGGAGGATCGCCAAGTGGTCGGTCGAGCTCATGGGGAGGCCCCCACCTACACACCCTGCAAGGCCATCAAGTCACAAGTGCTGGCAGATTTTGTTGTAGAATGGAGCGACACCCAGCTTCCCCCAACACAAGTCCAAGCAGAGCTCTGGACATTGTACTTCGACGGGTCGCTCATAAAGACAGGAGCGGGTGCGGGCTTGCTCTTCATCTCGCCCCTTGGCGTTCACATGCAGTACATAGTTTGTATTCATTTTGTGGCCTCTAACAATGTCGCAGAGTATGAGGCTCTTGTAAATGGGCTAAGGATTGCCATCGAGCTCGGGGTCCGGCGCCTCAATGTTCGAGGCAATTCGCAACTCGTCATCGACCATGTCATGACGACCTCGAGCTGCTACAACCCCAAAATGGAGGCGCACTGCAAGGAAGTACGGAAGCTGGAGAACAAATTCCACGGCCTCGAGCTGAACCACATCGCCTGACGGTACAACGAGGCAGCTGACGAGCTCGCCAAGATAGCGTCTACTCGAGTACTGTTCCACCGGATGTATTTTCAAGAGATCTACTCGAGCCGTCCATCGACCTTGGCGTGGGGGCGGGTGTCGAAGCACTGATACCTGAGCCAGCCGACGCCATCGAAGCTCTTCTGGCAACCGCAGACGTGACAGAGGTCGAGTAGTCATCTCGATGGCTAGGCCGATCGTTTGATTGGTGCACCCCCTTCCTGGACTGCCTGATTCAAGGTGAGCTACCAGAAGACTGGGCTGAAGCCCGCCGCATCACTCGACGAGCCAAATCTTACGTAATCTACGGGGACGACAAGGAGCTATCCCGATGGAGCCCGATAGGGATCCTCCAATGCTGTATCACCGTCGAGGAAGGTCAAAAGTTTCTCGACGATCTGCACTCAGGGGCTTGTGGCCACCACGCGGCCCCCAGGACCCTCGTTTGCACTTTTTGACAAGGATTCTATTGGCCAATGGCTGTCGCCGATGCCACCGAGCTCGTTCACTCATGTCATGGATGCCAATTCTATGCCAAGCAAACCCACCTCCTGGCCCACGCCATGTAGATGATCCTCATCACTTGGTCATTCGCAGTCTGGGGCCTCGACCTCGTGGGACCACTCCAAAGGACGACAGGAGGGTACACGCACCTGCTGGTAGCCATTGACAAGTTCTCCATGGATCGAGGCTCGACCCATTACCAACATCTGCTCTGAGCAAGCCGTCATGTTCTTCACCGACAAAATCCACCGATTTGGGGTGCCCAATGTCATCATCACTGACAACAGCACACAGTTCATATGCAAGAAGTTCCTGGACTTTTGCGATTGGCATCACATCCGTGTGAACTGGTCTGCGGTCGCCCATCCTTGAACTAACGGCCAGGTCAAGCGTGCTAACGGCATGATCTTATAAGGGCTCAAGCCTAGAATCTACAATCAGTTGAAGAAGTTTGGCAAAAAGTGGGTCGAGGAGCTTTCTTCGGTCCTATGGAGCCTAAGAACGACACCCAGCCAAGCCACGAAATTTACTCCATTCTTCATGGTCTATGGCTCCGAGGCCGTGCTCCCAACGGACCTCGAGTATGGGTCACCTCGACTCAAGGCGTACAACGAGCAAACAAACAAGAGAACCCGAGAGAACGCGGTCGATCAACTCGAGGAAGCTCGAGACTTGGCCCTCCTCAACTCAGCAAGATACCAGCAGAAGCTTCGACGCTACCACAACAAGCATGTACATAAGAGGGACCTGCACATTGGTGACCTCGTCTTACGCCGGCAGTAGAGCAATCAAGGACGCCACAAGCTAAACCCACCTTGGGAGGGTCCATATGTGGTGGCGGAAGTTCTGAAGCCAGGAACGTACAAACTCGCATATGACAAAGGCGCGGTCTTCACCAACGCTTGGAACATCGAACAGCTACGTCGCTTCTATCCCTAGAGCTTTGAAGCTTTGTACTTTTCGCATTTTTGTACCACCAAAACACTTTGAATAAATGAAAGTATTTTTTCAACAACGCATGATGTTACTATTAAATCTCGACAATAGAGAAAGTCTCAACCATGACTCATCATAGTCAAAACTCTCTCGGAGGCTAGAAGGTGGAACCCCACGAGCTCTAAAAAACTCGAACATTTTTTTTCAAAAGCTCAACATTATTTCGTTCCTAAAAAGTTCTGCGCAGTCAAGCAGTAAACACCTCGAGCCCCTTTAGGGCCAAGAGACGTCGAGCCTGAGGATCCCTACGCCTCCGAGCTACGGTAACTCTACTCGCTCCCTTACCCTCGAGGCAATCGAGCCTGTTTTAGAAACTTAACTGAGGAATGGAAACTTAGGCAATAAAGAAATAAAAGAAACTCGAGCATGAAAATAACAATCGCTTACAGAAATCACAAAGTTTTAGGGCCACCTAGGCCATAACACCGTCAAGTAGCAATAACTAACTTATTACATTGGGTCTAGATACCCAGATAAGGCTCACATGCCTTGGTCATCATTTCCACCGGCTCCATCCTTGTCTCCTTCATCTTTGCCCATGCCAGTCTCTGGGGGAAGCACCTCTGGCTCGAACAACACCGCCAGTCGCTCTCCAGGACCCTCAGCTTCGTCAATCAAGGCGTGGAGCCTCTCCTCGTTCTCTACATCGGTCTTGATGATGTCCATGACAAAGCCATGAGACACCACCTCCATATCATAAGAAAAACCTGAGCAGGCGATCGCCATAGCCCGCTTTACCCCGGTGTGGAGGGCATCCCGGACCCGGTCCCTCACTGTGGCGCCTAGTAAGCACAACTGATCCACGAGAGCATCGCCCCGAGCCGCCTCCCCTGCCTCATTCGCAGGCTTGAGCTCCCAGGCAGCGGAGAGATCGTTGATCGCGGTCCTCAGCCGACCCATCAACAAGACCTCCCCCTCGAGCTCGGCCTTAAGGGTCTGAGAGGCAGTCCAGGCCGCCAGCAGGCCATCCTTAAGCTCTGCAGAAGTCAGCGTGAGAGTTAATTCGCTGAAAGTAAATATGATTAGAGAAACAAGTGCAAAAGAGCAAGAGCTTACCACGGATCTTCTCCTCGAGAGACGTGTTCTCACCAACTAAGTCAGTGTTGTCCCTCTCGATCTCCTTGTATGAGCGGGCCATTTCCATCTTCTCGACCCGCAAGTCCTCGATCAGTTTCCCCGACTAAAGGATGGTGTCTTCCTTCTCTCGTAGTGCTCCCTTTAGACGAACGACGTCGTTAGATAAGCTATGAGAGCGGGTCTGCTCCTTCTCGAGCTCCTCGTGTGCCTTCCTCTCATTCCTCTCCACGGCGTCCCGAGCGATCGCATTGCTGAGCAGCTCCTCCTTCACCCCGGCGTAACTGTCTTTGGAGGTAGCAAGGTCCGCCTCGAGCTTCCTGATGTGCTCGGTGAGCAAGACCATGTTATCCTCCACTGCTTTCTGGTGCTCCCTGGCTTTGGCAGCTTCCTGCTTGGCTTGGCCATGATGACGATGACAAATTGCATGTGTCAGTTACGAAAATTCAGAAGACCTAGATTTCACGTTCTTGTTTTCAGACAAAATGCAATGCACTCCAGGAAGTAAAAAAATATTGAGATATGTGAACGCAGAAGAGCCCACATGAATGCTCAAGCCTTTGGATGCAACCAACATGGCAACATGATAGGTAAAGCTTCTAGAGAATAACCTTTTTTTTCCCCTGGAATTGAGACACGTGCGTAAACGTTTTGTGGGTAAACAAAATTTTCTGGTGGAATTAACCAGCCTGCCTCTGCAGGCTACAAAATAAATATGCGTTTCTAATAGGCAACGTTATTAGTAACTCTATTATACAAATAAATTAGTAAATTTATGTGAATAATATCTCTTTATAGAACTACTATGTAAAGTTCTGACGTTTTTTCAGAACTGAATGCACAGAAACATCACCTCCATATATCATTAAGCCCTTGTTTGGATGTAATCGGATTCCATTGATCCACATGACATGTGTTAGGGTGGATTGGAGTAGAACTTGAACTAAATTACATCTCAATCCACCTCAAAACATGTGGTTGACGTAAATCCAACAACATCCAAGGATGAAAAAAAATACATGATTATGGAGGCTGTAATCATGATCCCTTTGTTAATTAGTCATACATGGAATCAATTATCGAGCATAGCATCAAACAATAATTAATGTCTTTCCGGAAAGGCTAAAATAAATATAGATTTCATCTTTTTTCAATTATATGGTGTTTGTGACAAGATAATTAATCTAAAAATAAACTTTTCATGCATTTATAGACAGAGGGATAAGGGTATCACATAGCAACGAACATGTATAGTTTTCTTTGTAACTGAACATAAGTTAGTGCACATGAGACCTACGTCAAGAATATGCTAGCCGTCTTGTTCATATCAGTGTTCGAGTGCATTGAAACAACTAAGAATATATTGAGTTGTCGGCAAGAAATTGAAATGACGCATCCGATGAACCTTAGCTTTGAGATGTTGCACATGCGTAGGAAGAATTAACAATATTAGTTACTTGTATCATGACGTCTAAAGACAGCTTGGCATTTTGCATATATTCCCATGGAACAATACCTATATATTACTTAAGTCACATGTCATCCTCAGTAAGATTGATGCCCTGACCATCTAGAAATACACACAGATATGGTCGGGGTTCCTACACCTAACTGTCAAAGTATGATTTCTCGTGAAGAAATTAAAGGTTCTCAAGTGTACTTGAGAGAGGATCCATTTATATGTTACTAAAAAAACTAAGTAACAACTATTATATTTTGACATTATTATGATCAGTTTTTTTTCGATGCAATGATTCTGAAAGTATATGTATAGATTAAGGCAATATGTCCCTTAATGAATAGCTTTTCCCCAGTAAACAGGGGTGGAGGTATGTTATATATACTTAGGGAGTGCAAATGCATCCCTAAAAAAATAAAAAATAGTGATTTTATCAACATTCTACCGTATATGCATCAATCCACAAGAAAAATGCAACCCTCTAATTCGCTCTAACTATGTTACCACCAATAAATACGATCCAATGTCAATGAATTTCTTAGCTACGTGCACAATATAGAATAACTAAAGCATTCAAGAAACAAAATACATCTAACTGTGTCCACTTTCCTGGATCAATTTCCTGCTATGCAAATAATGTGAGTATATGACTAGAACCTATGTCAGGAGGAGAAATATGACCCTGGAAAAGGGAATTAACTTTTCAGTATCTAGAAAAAAAATTACTTATTACATGAAAATAATGTCGTCATGCGTTGGAATAATTCAGAAATTTAATTAACTAAACTAATCAAACTTTATTTAGGTACCGTAGATAAGAAGAACAAATTTGATGTTGCTGTCAAAAATGATGTTGCCGTCAAATGGAAGTAGACACCTTATGCTGCTTAAAAGAATAGTGATACGGTTGATAGAAAGAAAAATGCTTCGTCATCAGTGCAGTATGAACGTATGATTCAGTGAATGTAAGATTCATGTACTTTTAAAATACGCCCTAATGATGGAGGAAGTATGGAGAAAAATGATGTTGCCATCAATTAAAGTTTGACACCTTGTGCTGCTTAAAAGAACAGTACGTGATATGGTTAACAGAAAGAAAGTGCGCCGTCATCAGTGGAGTATGAAGGTGTGATTCAGTGAATATAAGATATGGACTACTTACTGCATAAGATTCAGTCTATCTGTCGATATCTCTGGCCTTTTAAATTTTAACTTTTAGAACCTACCCAACTATTGATATACCTCTGGCCTGTCAGAGCAAATTAACCACGTGCACCGCCATTCTTTTGGTAGCTGATTGGAAATAACAGCTGGAGAGGCACGAAGGTTTTTAAAAATTAATCAGTGGCCATTGTCGTCAACAAAAAGTATCAAAGTTGTGTGCATGAACAAAGAAAGGCATTGCTAGGGCCTTGTTTAGTTCTAAAAAGATTTCGGATTTTGGTACTGTAGCATTTTCGTTTGTTTGTGGTAAATATTATCCAATCATAAACTAACTAGGCTCAAAAGACAAACTGTGCAATTAGTTTTTATTTTTTTCTATATTTAGTGCTTCATTCATATGCTACAAGATTTGATGTGACGACGAATCTTGAATAGTTTTTGAATTTCGTGATGAAGGTGCTAGTCGCGGCCTTTTCATGTTTGATGCGCATGATAGAAGCATGACAGGCCTAAAGATCTGTCAACTCCTCCTTCCCTTAGTATAGTATGGGTAGGTTCTAGGTGTTGCACGAAGGCTTAATTACGAGTTGAGAGCTCCTAGGTGTTGACAGATCTTTAAGCTAACATCCCCGATCCCCCCACCCCACCCCCCACACACACACACACCACCACCACCGCCACCAAGAGAAAATGTAATTTTATATCTAGTCTATTTAAATTCAGTGAAAAAATAATGTATAGAAAATATTAATAATATACATTGAAAATATATTTCATGATAAATCTAATGATACATGTTTAATGATATGATAAATATTAGTCAAACTTAAGATGGCATTGCATCCTTTCTATACATCCACCTCAAGATAACTCTCCCTTTGTACTTTATTCAGAGATCGACATATACTATGGTTTACCATTTCAAAACTTCTCCATCATCGTAACATTTGTACTTTATTCTGTTGATTGATGAGGAATACACAGATATGATGCTGCTAGGTACAGTTGAAAAACATGCGAAAGATGCTTTCCCGTCGGCAAGGCCCCGGCCCGAGCCCAGCTGTCGCAGCCCATCAATCAAATAATCTAAAAGCTAACGCAGGGAGGAGAGGCCCGGGAACTTCCAGCGATAGGATCGGAGGCTTGGCCCACATATATTGATTTGCGTATGTATTTTTCGTTCTTTCGTTTTTTGTATATGTTCTAATCCTTGAGAAACTATCACGTAAGTTTTATGATTTTACACGTCTTTCATTCCTCATTTAGAAATACTAGTTCCACACTTCGTAAAAGAAAAAATCAACATTTTGGGAGAAAAATCATTGCCTATTGTACTTAAATGTAGAACTGGTTCACCAAAAAATTTATATAACAAATCAAAAAAAATGAAAATATTGTGTTTCGAGAGGTAACTAAAAAGGATGATGAACCTACTTCATTGCACAATAGATTGTTTCTGTGCTATATGATCCAAGAAATAAATGAACAGATCAATCTAATGTGCCCCTTCATGAATAGATTTTTGCTTAATAAAGGAGTATGTAGTTTTGTTGGACCGGTAGAGAAATATTACAAAGCAAATGCTACTGCAAAATTAATTTTAAGAAATAACCTTCTATTTTCGGAGACCAACACAAACATCTTAGCCTTTCTAAATGTGCTAGCATTTTTCGATGTAGACAACTAAACAGGCCACCGATAAAAATAAAGATTTGGCTCATTCTAAATCCTAACGCATATAATCTCTCCCACAACCATCAAATATGTTTCCCCATACATCTCTCATAATCCTAGACTTCTCTCCCACATATCTCCCCTCCTCGTTTCCCCCCTTGACCTCTTCACCTCCACCGACTTTGGCTCTTGATGACCTTAGCTTGTACGGTTGTACCTTCGAGCAAGGGGCACACAAATTTGACAGGATGTGTCATGCATGTGGACTAGAAATTGGTTCACCATTAGTCTACATGTTTGGATGGGATAGAGCTGTTTTAACTACTAGTTGTTATATGGTGTGCTTTTGGAAATAATACATTTGGAGCTTGTCTAGATCGCTAAACATATTCATCAATTGTATAAAATTGACCGTTCATAGGGGTGATCTTGCAACCACCCATTTACACCCATCATTTAGTTTTTTTATGCCAACCATCACTAAAACTGGGCCATTTCTAGTGGTGGTTTGCTTAAGGAGATTGTCACTAGGAACCTATTTTCAATGACCATGCGCATGGTTGGGGCTACCTTAGTACTTTCAATGGCCCAGCTCAATTAAACCATCTCTAAGAAAAATATACATGCTTCTAAAAAATCATTTGTATAGTATTGTGTTATCAATCGGTCCATATTGATCTAGCTAAGTTTTGCAAGTCTTCTACCAACTAAAGCTTTTATTTGGCTTTATATTTTATCTTCTTTTCTGTTTAAACAAAAAGGTCTCCTGCTTTATTTCATGGTGAAATAAAAGCAAATATGATCCATTTGGTTTATGATGCGCCCGCCAAACTGATTACATTCCAACGAGTACTATATGGGTTTTTTTAAGGAAGTTGGAGGGACCGAAGTCCCTGCAGGAATTTATTAAAATGACAGCCAGTACAAGGGGGACAAAGGGAATTAGAAAACAAGCCCACAAAAACGAAAGGACAGAAACATCTACCTACTCGTTTTCTATTTTGTTCAGTAGGGGTAAAATGGTCTTTCTACTCCTGACTAAACATTGTTAGCTACCCGAAATTGATAGAATAGAGCCAAATAAAATTTTTTTTAGACCATAGAGCCAAATTCGAAAAAAAAAGAACCGTATACCTAAGATAAGTTTTTTCGAGAGCCATACACCTAATTCTTCCTATAGTATTTCCAATGTTCTGTTTTCTACCAGGCCTGTTTTTATTTCAATCCGGGATAGGCTCGCTCAGAACATCCATATAGAGGCCCAATTTGGCCCAAGACGGCCACAAACCCTCTGCTTGGTAAGGTAAACGCACCTGTGACTTGTCTCATATACGTGAAGAAGCCCAAGCAGCAGCCAGCATTTTTCTCCTTTGTCAGCATGTACGATCAATCCCAGTTTTTTAGTGCCAGTGCCATATTAATATATTTTATATTTATGGACGCCACGTATATTAGTTTGTATATACATACCTTGACGCCATGCGTGTATGGCACTGTTGGGTGGACTATTAGTAATTACATTACTAACTAATTCAGCTATACGTTATTAGTGATTACCAGCTATATATACACCACGTACGCTTGCACACACACACGTATTGACGTGTATGTATACTTACGTATTAGCTTCTTCTCACGCACTTAGCAAAAGCACAAGCAACATTTTCATCACATATTAAATTCCTGATTGCACACATAAATATATGCATACAATTGAGAATTTTAGAACAAAATCTCGTTAAACAGAGAAGTATGTCAGATGCGCATGCAATTCTGGCTTAAGTGTCCTCGTACCATTCATTTCCGTCTATTTTCAGATTTACCTGTTTTCGTATTACTGTTTATTTCGCTATCATTTTCACTTCCGGTTGTTTTGCTCCCATTTCTGTTTTTGTCAAAAAAAATATAAAAACAGAAACTGTAGAGTTTTTGGTCCATTTTTATCCTTAGCTAAGAGATAGCAAGGGCTGCCAGGCTCTTTATGAAGCACGCATTTCGTTTGTTGCTTTTTTTCACCTTTTTGCTTTTGTGTACTCTTAAGCAGAATGAAATTTGTAATTTGCGTACCACCACAATGGGTTCTGTCAGTCAGCTGCCCCCAAAAACAACGAACAAACATACATACATAACAATGAACATGTAGCAAAAAAAAACAAGATCGAGTGCATAAGCTCATATAGAGGGAACAAACTAAACTGCACTAAAATCATGTAATCAGCATTACATAAAAAATGACGCAAAGCAAAAAAAAAAAAAAAGAATAGGTGTACAGCAAGTAGCAGCTAGCACCTACAAATGCATGCTACAACTTCGTCCTCATGGGAGGCTTTATTCATATACCCTATAATGGCTAATGGAGACTCTTCATCGATCATTCAGTTGTCTGCTGCTGGTGGGATGTGCGGCGGGTTAGGCTTTGGTTTGGGCTCCGGCTTGGGTTCAGGCTTTGGTTTTGGTTCAGGCTTAGGCTCCGGTTTGGGTTCTGGTTTCGGCTTGGGCTCGGGCTTTGGTTCAGGTTTAGGCTTAGGCTCAGGCTTAGGTAGTGGTTCGGGTTTTGGTTCCGGCTTCGGCTCAGGCTTAGGCTCGGGTTTTGGTTTGGGCTCGGGCTTAGGCTCTGGTTTGGGTAGTGGTTCTGGTTTTGGTTCTGGCTTGGGCTCGGGCTTAGGCTCTGGTTTGGGCAGTGGCTCTGGCTTTGGCTCTGGTTTTGGCAATGGTTTGGGCTTTGGTTCCGGCTTGGGCTCAGGCTTAGGCTCTGGTTTTGGTAGTGGTTCAGGTTTTGGTTCCGGCTTGGGTTCAGGCTTAGGCTCGGGCTTTGGTTCCGGCTTGGGCTCAGGCTTAGGTGGCAGTGGTTCGGGTTTTGGTTCTGGCTTGGGTTCAGGCTTAGGCTCGGGCTTTGGTTTCGGCTTGGGCTCAGGCTTAGGCTCCGGTTTCGGCATCGGTTCGGGCTTTGGTTCTGGCTTGGGCTCAGGCTTAGGCTCAGGTTTTGGTTTTGGCATGGGCTCAGGTTTTGGTTCAGGCTTAGGCTCCGGCTTAGGCTCAGGCTTAGGTTTTGGTTCTGGCTTGGGCTCCGGTTTTGGCAGTGGTTCAGGCTTGGGCTCAGGCTCGGGTTTTGGTTCAGGCTTAGGCTCAGGTTTTGGCTTTGGCTCAGGCTTTTTTGGCTTTGGCTTTGGTTCAGGCATAGGCTTGGGCATCGGTTCGGGTTTGGGCTTTGGCTCTGGCTTCGTTATGGGTTTAGGTTGAGGCTCAGGTTTAGGTTCAGGTTTCGGCGAAGGCTCTGGATGAGGCTCAGTTTTTGGCTCTGGACGTGGCTTGGGCTCTGGTTTAGGTTCAGGTTTGGGCTCTGGCTGTGGCAGGGGCTGCGGCTGAGGCTGGGGTTCCGGTTTGGGTTGTGGCTCCGGCTGCGGCAGCTCGGCGGCAGCACGTCCATGCTTGCGCGCGAAGCGGCCGCCATGGCCAAGCCCGACGCCGGCAGCCGCCGCTTCGTCGACGAAGAAGGCGGTGGCAGTGGCCGCCACGGCTCCCAGAAGCACGGCGAGGAGAAGGCAGCATGAAGAGAGGCGACGCGTCGCCGCCATGGCTGCTTCGCTGCTCCTGCAACAAGCAAGCTCGCCTGCTAGCTAGCTCTCTGCTGCTCTGTGTTGCTCTCTCTGTTTCTCTTTCTGGAGCAGCTGTTGGTAGTGCCTGAGTGCAGTCTCTGTTGTGTGTCTGTGGTGTGGATGACGGGGTGTGGTCATGGGTCGGATTTATAGCGCGCGAGAGCCAACCAAGTTTTGACGCGTGGATGGGCTGTCTGCCCAGCTAATAACACGTTTGCCCTCCGCCGTATCAACGGGTAGGTAACAGGTAAGCCCCGTGTTAATGTTATTCAACGGATAGCAGTAGCACGTAACTTTCAGTACTTTTAATTTTTTTTTTAGGAAAAACTTTCACTTTTACTTTCTCATGGATTCTTCCATCCATTTCTTGTTCCAACATACTCTCTAGTCTCTCTATACACGCTGCTGCCTGCCATGCGAGTCACCGCGCGCATATCACACACCCGACGACGTGTACGTTTGCTGCTAACTTTTTTGATGATACACGGGACGACAGGTAGGTATTTGTTAGCTTGTGGTTGACGACGCAAACTGCCGCGCGCGCGCTGTTGACCAGCGAGCCAGCTATGTATACTGTATGTGTGAAGATTCATCCCCAGGACAGTGAACATCTTGCTTTGAGAGGTAGCAAAGATATTTTTATGGTGTGTGGACGATGGATGCATGACAAAGAGCTAGCTAGCCATCGTCATGCATCTTCACCTGTCGCGCGCTGCTGCACAAGCACATGCATGGTCCTGGAACTCTCAGATCATCATCCTATAGTACTACGGCGAGCTGATTGGTGTGCCATGCATGTCTACCGGTGGACATCATGTATGGCCTTGTTTAGTTCCAAAAATTTTTGCAAAATAGGAATAGTATCACTTTCGTTTGTATTTGACAAATATTATTCAATCATGTACTAACTAGACTCAAAAGATTCGTCTCGTCAATTTCGACCAAACTGTGCAATTAGTTTTTATTTTCGTCTATATTTAATACTTCATGCATGCGTCTAAAGATTTGATGTGATGAAGAATCTAAAAAATTTTGCAAAATTTTTTGCAACTAAACAAGACCTATGCATGGAAGCGGGGCACTGCATCAGCTCGTGAAGCTCATCGCCAAAGGGAGAGGACACACAGGACCGGCACTGTGAGACACATGATTGGCGATGCATGGTTACATTGCAGGCCACTGCAGGACATCAGATTGTGTAGTGAGTGAGAGTATGAGAGTGACGCTACGCACGCCGTACGTATACACGTCGTAGAACTTTGGATTTCCTGCGTGACCGACACGGCAGTTGTCGACATCGTGCTTTTGCCTGCAGGTCCAAGGTGATGGTAAACCAGTCAATCAGACCTGTAAGTAAATAATAGTATCCTACAGACCTTTAACTTGTTGAATTACGCATAGCTTGCGTCGGTGCGTGGTTGAAAAACCATCCCAAAAGTTCATCTAGCTAGAAAATTCACAGTTTTATCACTATAGCTAGGTTAAAAGGGACACGTACATACGTCGCTGCCCTATAGGCTGGGCAGTGTTGTGTGTGGCTGTGCAATAAGCACAGTCGTGGATGAACGGATGATGCACAGTGTGGTGGCGACCCGACCGTGTTGAGGCTCAGGCGTCAGGCTCACAGTCAGCAGCTAGCGAACGCGCCGTGGCGGGGTCAGGGTCGGAGGCGTACGGTACGGCTTGCCGGAGCGGTGCACTCGTCCCTTGTTCCAACGGCGATGTCCTTTTCTGCTTGGATGTTTTCGCCATCCTCTCCTGCCACCGACCCGACATTGATGACACTGACGTCCCAACCACTGCAAGCGGGCTGTGTGCCTGTGTAGCTACTGCTAATTAACATATGCATCCACAACGCTCTCAGTACCAATCTCGTACCAAGCTATCCCGTCTCTTCATTAAGAGACACTGTTGTGCATTAATTTGCTCCTAGGTCGTCGTTGTTCCTCAATACTGCGCATTTTTTGTTTTTCAAATATAAAACGACGCACGCTTCTACACTTGTATACTACACCGGAGTGGCTGAAATTATATATATGTTATTATCCATGTGTCCTCTTAGTTATACTCATGCATGTCACTCTACAAAAAATGATATATACACCAAATCAAAGGAATCGCAAAAGGCTGTTAGATAGTCAGGGCATGCCATGTCTTAGCTAAAATATAGCTAGCTAATTGTTACAGCTAACTTTAGCTGGTAGTGTGTTGGGATACACCAGCTATTTCAAAACAATGGACCATGCTACCCCTCATTAACCCTAGTCGTCTTTCATTTCTCTCTAGCTATTTTCTCTCTCCTATCTTGGCAACGGCAGTACCCCTCCCGGCCTCCTCAATAGATGGCGAGATCCTCGCCCCTTCCCTCATCCTGGTGGCTACTCCGGCGCATCTTCCTCCCATAGTGGTCGGGGCGGTTCTTCCCCACCTAATGGTGGCGCACGGGCAGCCCGAGCAGCACATCCGGAGCACCAGACATGTAGATATGGCAGCGGTGGAGCACCCTTAATTCCATCGGTGACGACGGCGTCCCCGTTCCCCTCCATACACCAGCTACAACACATCCCGGCGCTCCCTCTCTCCTTCACCCACGATGGCTAGTGCGGCAGCATGCGGTGACGCCTCACTCCCGCAACATCGCCTCCTCCCACACCTGACGGTAGTTGTGGTCGTCCTCTCCTACCCTGACAGCGATGGTGGTGGCCCCCTCCACCCCCATAGTGACTGCAGCGGCTCCCCTCCACACTGGCGGTGGTGGATCTACTGTACCCTTGACGTCCTACGGTAGATCCGATGGCACCTTCCCCCGCTGGTGGCGCCTATCTCTATGGTGGGGCCGCCCTCCCTGCGATGGCGCACGAGAAGCCCTGGTGGCGGATCCAGTATCCACAGTGCACAGATCCAGACACGCAGAAGGGAAGAAGCGGGTGCAGTGCTGGCCCTATGGGAGGGGCAGCAGGTGCGCAGGCCATGGGCCCTAGCGACTTGGGGGTCTAACCCTAGGTATGTATATTCTAGTATACGTATAGGTTAAGGGCTAAGTCATTGGTTTTTGTTCCAGGAGGCAGCGCAGGACGAAGCCACACGAGCCGATCAGCCGAGCGGCCGCCGCCAACACACGCCAACACCTGTCGCTGCGTTTAGGGGCTTTAGGCAATTACCAATCAGGTTCTTATTATTTGATTAATTAATTTAGTTTTGTATTTTCTATTATAAGATCGTGCCAAATTGTGTAGGTTCTAGGTTTTTTTTTCTCTTGTTCAATTTTTGTCTATGTGCACTATCGAAAGAGATATCTTAGACACGATTGATCTCAATACCATCCTTGATGATTTTGCATCAAGAAATGCCCGAAAAAGTATATTTATATAAAAAGCA
>Ga0182004_10001402_pt1 | contig 17569 bp, 7 predicted proteins | sample Sormic07211540_1_FD_120479 | JGI IMG/M metagenome (GOLD analysis project Ga0182004, IMG submission 120479) | Endophyte microbial communities from Sorghum bicolor roots, Mead, Nebraska, USA - 072115-40_1 MetaG | ecosystem: Host-associated > Plants > Roots > Unclassified | place: USA: Nebraska...
AAATAAATTTCTTTTTTTGTAATAGGTTGTTGTTCTGTTGTGTGTTCACGAAAAAAAAAACAAACAAACCCCAAACCCCCGGTTGTGATTTGTCCCCCCCCCCCCCCCCCCCCCCCCAAGCCAAAAAAAGTGTCCTATGCAATAGATCATTTCATTTTGTAAGGCTTTACTTTGCTGCACTATTACAAGCCCAGCAGACCACCAACAAGAGTGTCTGTATTTTATAAGGTCATAAGACGTCCACATGGTTAGAATCTCAAATGACAACCCTACCACTCTGTGTCTCATCACTGATATCAAAATTTCTATTTGTCAGCATCCAAACCATTACAAATTGCTGGCAGTTAAGTGTCTTGATCTGCTAAAGTGCTAATGTTTGAGTTTATCCTCCAAGGAAATGAAAAATTAGTATGAACGTATATGTAATATGAAAAATTAGTATGAAAGGATACGTAAGTCAATTCAGAAACATATTATCTTGGTTGGCCAGGCAGAGAGCAGTGTTAACCATCTGAGAACAGGCCCATGCAAATAAGTTACAGCCAGTAGAGGATACCATTTCTAAAGGATGAGTGCTGACTGAGACCTTCATGCCATGCATTTGCAACGCACCAGCTTCTAAGAGTGGAAATCGCCTCCTAATGACTGATGAGGACACCATGTTCTCCCCACGCCGTCTCATCCCATCACCATGCGACTGCCATTTCCATGAGGTAAGGAAGGGGATTGGGATTGGTACCATCATAAAGAACCTTTGTCTTCCATTCCAGCCTGCGCATAGCTGGTGCTCAGGTTTCAGTTTTAGGCCACATCTACGTGGAAGAGACAATGACCAGTAGATGAATGGATGTCAGAGTCACTAGGCAACAATTTGGAACCAATAAGCAAGCACTCCCAAATTGAATCATCCGAGAAAGTTCAATCATGGACTGCATCAAGGTAAGCACATCCCTCGTATGTTCATGCACAGTACCCGCAACATGTTTGAGTGTTTGATTGAATTGTTTAAGGCTTAGTTTTCCCTTATGCATAAAACAAATCTGTGAAAAAAAATCTTGATTACTGATTAGGTTCCAATGTTGTAAGTTACAAAAAACCATTACTTTTTTTAGTGTTTTTTAAGGAATGACCATAGTTCTTGCTATGAATTAGCATGACAGAAAATAGCCCCTGAAGTACATAGGTGACCTAAAGTTCGATTCATTTTTGGACCTAATGAGATGGCTTTGTTCAAAAACTTTGTTGCCGAAACAAGAGAATTTAGCAATAAGCCAGAGTTTGTCCATATAAAAGTTTATTTCATTTTAGATAGTACAAAGTCCCTTTACACAGTAGGTCTGCTCACCAACAGATGTAAAAAGGAGGGAGTAGCATTTTAAAAAGAACCACACGAATTTAGATTATTTACTGGGGTCAGCTGATGTTATGGTAGGGCGCACCTATCAGAGGAGGCGCCATAGCAGTGGCTAGAATTTATCTTAATTACTTATTTGTTTGTGGGGATAATTAGTTAATTGTTTAAGGGTTTTTTTTATCAATTTGTAAACAATGCCTATAAGGCTAATGGTTTGAGTAACAAGAAAGGGCAAGCCTGGGATTGGAGATTATCTCCCCTTGGGCCCCCAGCTCTGTTTCCCGTCATCCTGTTGTCACCCAGCCCTAGCCGTCGCCCTACCTTCTCCCCACGCGAATCTCTCTGATCACGGCGCCTCCTCACCGTCGCCGTGACCTTCCCAGCCGGCCTCCCTACTCTCCTCCGTACTTCCTCAGGAGCAAGGGTGGCCGACATACCAGCTGACCTGATGAAAAATATAATTGTGCATACATTTGGGGGGCGTTTGGTTGCCTGCATGCCCTTCAGCCAGGCTCGCTGCATGCCGCTCCATCGTGTTTGGTTGCCTGTGTGCACCGTGCACCGCCGAGCCAGGCCTATTGCATGCAAAGGAGCCCTCCGAGCAAGGTCCAAGGAGAACGCCAGAACTGGTCGCATCCAGCGAGCCAGGCTCGTGCCATACAGGATTAGTGTAGCTAATGATGTCATTAGCATATAAGTAATGAATATTAAGTGATTTTTTAAGATAAATTAAGATTGTGTAAAGTAAATTAAATCTTATTATGACATAATATCATAAATAATTAATATTTTAGTAATTCAAGGTTCCTCATCCCTGAAATTATAAGCCTACGGAGTATGTGCTTTTTACTCTAGTTGTCTTTAGTTTGTTAGAGCTGATCTCAGCTTCTTATCTTCTAAGCACTTTAGTGGTTGCATTTACACTTTACTTGTTATGCTTTTCTTTAACCCAATACTGCTCTATGGAACAACAAGCAGCTGTCTAAGTGCTGCCATCTGAAACCTACTCTCCAATTCTCCAAATTGTGGTTTCCTGGGAGTCAAACAATCCCTTGCTTGGAGGAGGTTCTGATCACTTTGTGCTCACCTACCAATGCTGAACAGAAGCTGAGCACTGGAGTCGAAATGTGAAGTACATTTGTGAAGCTGCAGACCATGGTCATCAGATTCTCACAAATGAAGGATTGCCATGAAGCTGCTGCTGATTTCTTTGAGGAGATATGTAAGTTCAAGTACAAGAACTACGGGGTAATTATAAATTGAAGGCCATAATTCTCATACGGAGTTTAAATTAAAGGTTTCGCACCTGCATTTTCGATTATTTCAGCGATGGCTACACAATGGTCGGGGTCATACGTGATTCCAGTTGTGTCCCGTATAGCGCTGTCAATTTTGATCATGAACAATTTTCTTTGTAACATTATTTTCCCTCCTCGAGGACCATTTACCCGCTTGCGATTGCGAGACGTGAGCTTGACGGTCACGACTTGGTTTTGTTACCTTTGCTTGATTGCTTGAGCTGTTGGCCTGTTGCCTGTTGGTGTCTGAAACTTGATGAAACATAAAGCCCGGACTAGAGATCTGTGTGTAGCAACGGATGACCTTAGTTTAAATTGTTCAGTAGTTTGTTACCTGAGTTTTTTTTTCTCCTATAATCTTGTTTGTTTGGCTGATAAGCCATGACAGAAATTACTATTGACTGAGAGAAAAACACTACTAAAAAGCAGATAAACCTGAACGAACAAGAAAACGCGGGAGCCTAGTAGAAGTGGCGACCAACCAAGAAACGTGACACACTACAGGCATACTAGTACTACTAAACAAGAGATGATCAGATGAGCAATAGTACTAAACAAGAGATGAGCAGCAGGTTTGAATAGGATCCATGTGCACATCGCGAAGCAGGTGGCGTGGCGGAAACACCAAGCGGTAGCCAACAAACGCCCGTGCCCAAGACACAAATTTTCTCGGAACAGGAACCGATGACGCGGCTGGTGCATGAGACAAGAGCACAGCTGCAAGTAGCCAACTGGGTACTAGCATCTAGCTTAGCTAGCAGAGCACCCTACGGGCAGCTGGGTGCAGTGTCACCCACTGATTGAGCGCCGCAGGAGGAGGCAGGCACGCAGGTCACCAAACCCTGAGACCCAGAGGCTGCTAATCTGCCGAATGCTGCTGAACCCAACACGCACGGACACGGTTCATCTGGACCCAACCCAACGGTATCGTCTCATCGTTATCATATCACACGGCTCGCCTCGGCAGAACCACTGATTAGCGGTACCGAATCATGCGACCCCCAACGATTCGTGAACTCGGCTCGGCCCGGTCCGAGCCATCGGAGACGCAGGTCCCGCTCCGTACGGACGGGCACAACTGACAAGCGCCACAGCACACAGGTTACGGGTACGTATTGTATGCAGTGCAGTGCAGTGCAGGGATGATCCTCCAGCTCCACGTGACCGGTCGTAGACTAGACGAACGGAAAGCGCTGCTGGAGCCGGTCGGCGCGGGTCACATGACGCTGGACGGACGCGGGTGCCCGTCGCGCCCTGCCCCCGGATCACGCAGCACCTCGTCGGCGTCGGCGTAAAACGCAGAGGTGGCCAACACGAACCCGTCCGAATCTATCAGCCTAATTAATCGCACGGAACTCCTCGTGGCGCCGGCCTGATGCTGATGATTCGGATCGTATCGGCAGGACAGGGGCCAGGGGGGAGAGGGACGCGACACGGGAGGCGCATTGAGTGACCGTCCGTCCCAGAGTCAGTCACGCAGCAGCGCGGACGGCAGCGGCTCGTCCGATCCGGCGATGGTTATTGCCGTCACGGGCGTGCCATTGCCATGGCGGGCGCGCGGCTACCGTCGCGACGGGAGCCCGGCAACGACAGCGAGTACAGCAACGGCGACGCGTATGACGGGGCACGTACGTTACGTACGGTACGAGGGCCATGAAAGCGTGCGTGCGCTCGGGTTGGAAACGCTTAACCTCTGTCACTGGAAAAATGCGTGGATCGATTGACCTGGTTATTCTTCGTCTTTGCACCAGATTAACCCTGCAGCATGTGTCCGCCGTAACTGGCTTGCACAGTTGCACTAGCAAACGTACTACATTGTGGCCTTGCGACCCGACACGGCGACGATGACTCAACGAGGAGGAAGGTTGTGACCCTGTACTCTCTGTGACTGAGGCCTAACAGGCATACGGAGTATGATTAGTTGAGGCGTCCAAATCGGCAATTGCGTCACGTGAAGCGCAAGAGTCCAAGGCAACCCACCCAGACAGAGCGGAGGCGGGTGGCAGGGGCAGGGGCAGGGGCACGGCACGGCACGGCGCGCATTTGGGACACGCACGATGCGACCCACGCTGGTCCGTCCGAATGACCAGCACTACCGGCAGTGCCAGGGGCAGGCAGACTGTTCTATCCAGTTCCGCCTTCCGCGGCAGATGCTAGCCAGGCCGCCCTAGACTGACTAATCACTGGCACTCTGGCAGGGCACAGTTTGTTGGCTTCCTCAGATCCTGCACGCACGCTGGTCGATCCCATCCACCACGAGTCAGGCGTACAATCCGAGTGGCCAAAAGACTACTGTACGTACTAACGTACACTACACACTGGACCTGTGTACCGACCGCCATGAACATTTCCGTGGAGCAGGAGCGTAGACAGGCAGGGAAACGGAGCGAGGAAGAATGATTCCTACTCTGGGAAAAGAATCAACCTCCGACGCCATTCTTGGCTCGCACCGCCACCACCACTCCACCAGCAGCCACCACGAGCCTGGAGACGTCACCCAGAAACGGCATATGCCTGCCTGGATCCATGCGCCGCAAAGGATAAAACAAGCGATAGCTGCGACTGCGAGCACACCACCACCTCGACACGATCACACGACACCGCACTACATCCCCCTGCGCTGCGCATTTCACACCCGTCACATGGACAGGCGCGGGCGAGCGAAACGGACACGAGCGCGCGAGCGAGGCCGGCGCCACGGGAGCCGGAGGGAGGGCGCCATGCAACCGGCCGTCGAGACGCGCGCCGCCGCGGCCGCAACAGGTTGGCACGGCAGCCTATAGCTAGCGCAACCTAACCACCACCGTCCACCGAGGCGACGCGCGCGAGCCGCGAGGGGGCGGCGCCAGAAAAGTACACATGCAGGGACTCATCAGGGAGAGCGAGACGAGAGACGAAACAAAAAGGTGGTGACGAGCAGAGGCGCCACGCAGCAATTAAGATTTCGTAATGGCGGTAAGGAACAAGTAAGCAGCAGCAATCCAAACAAGGAGAGGGATCCCCGGGGAAAAATGGCTACGTACAGCGCACCGCAGCGATGGCGCCAAAGCACAAGCAAACGAAGCACGCACCAACTCCGACGACACAGCGACGACCAGCACAGACTGACGGACGGCAAGGAGAAGGAGGTAGAGCTAGCCGCCGAGGAGGAGGACAGGCGGACAGCCGCCAGGCAGGCGCTCGCGCCACTCGTCCGTCCCCACCTCCCTGGCAGTGGCACCCTTCTCTTCTCTCCACATGGGAGCGAGCATGGGGCGGCAGAAACGGACGACGGCCTGTGACGCCTGCCTGGTGTCTGACGACGACGAGCCCACCACCAAGGGCGTACCACCACCTCTCGCTCTGTCTGACGCTAGCTGTGACGCCGGTGGGCAGCTCCGCCTCCGCTCGTGGTCGTGGCGCCACCTCCGGCGGCCTGGGCGGCCATGGCGAGCTCGAACTGCCGCATGGACAGCGCCGGCATGGGCAGGGGCAGCGGGTACTGCTCCTGCGCCTGCGCCTGCGGGGGCGCCGCGGCGGCGGAGGACGATGAGGAGGAGGAGGAGGAGGAGGAGGCCGGTGGAGGCGGCGCGGCGCGGTTCCAGGAGCGGAGGCTGGTGGTGGTGCTGGTGCTGCCGTCCCAGCCGATGTGGGCCACGTGCTTCACGTCCGTGGGGAGCCCGATCACCATCTCCCGCTCCTCTTCCTCGTCCTCGTCCTCGTCGTACACCGCGAAGATCTGCGACAGGTTCTTGAACCCGCGCAGGAGCCGCGCCACCAGCGATTCCCCCTTGCTCCCCGCCGGGGGCGGCGGTCTCACTGACGCGCCGCCTGGCACTGCCCCTATTTCAGCCCCTGCCATAGCAAACTGAACTCTTCAACAACTTGCGGAAAGAACAGAGCAGAACAGAACCGAATCCACGAACTGCTGGTCGCCCAATTGGCGCGCACGCACCTTGCGGGTGGGGCTTCTTGCCGTGGCGCGCGGTGTCGACGACGTCGACGCTGGAGTGGGAGCGGCAGCCGGAGGAGAAGGGGATGGCGATGAACCGCCGCGGCGGCGGCGGCGTCTGCTGTTCCCTGCTCATGGCGATACTGCTCACGGCCTCGCCAGCTGAGCCGAGACCGCGCCGAAACGATGAGTCCGGCCGGGGCCGGGGGGCGGCGCTGCCTCTTGTTGACTTGCTGGTGGAGCAAGCAGAGCAGATAGCCGGGCAGGTGGCGAGGCTTTACTCCAGCGGAAAGGCCGCGTTAGGTCCGCACGCGAGCGCGCGCGCAGCAGGCAGTACGCACTACTGTCCCCGCCGTCCGACCACTGGTCGCCGCTCCGGTTGGCTGCAGTGCAGTGCAGTGCATGGGGGAAGAGAGGCCAGCCGAATACGGGGGATGGAATACCTATAGGCAGGCGTAGAAGTGGTGGTGCCACTACCAGTCTACCATGGCATACACTACTACTGCTATCGCTCCCACTACTATATTGACATGGCCGAGGTGTGCCAGTGCGGCCGGCCTCTGCTCGGCTGCTCTGCTGTGTTGGGGTAGGAAAGGAAAGAGACGGGGCGGGCGGAGTGGTTTCGCGGACGGGTTGGGTTGGGTTGGTTGGTGTTGGGTTTGGTATCCACCCGAACCCCAACGCCTTTCGGCCGCGGCCAGCGGGGCTCGCGGCACGGCACGGCAGACATGCGGACGGATGCACGGACGGGGTTGGGTTGGCCGAAGCAGGAGCCGAGCCGGCCGCCCCGCCGGTGGTTTCGTCCGTCCCTGCGCGTGGACCAGCGCCGCTGTCCGGGCACCCTAATTGCAGCACCCTCTCATCCTCTGTCTCTGGCAGTGCCTGCCGTCGCCGTGGATTACTGGATAGGCATCAGCCGGCCGGCCGGGGCGCCGGGCTTCCGAAGCCTGCACATGTCCTCACAAATGGACTAACGCGTCGGCGTGTACGTTTGTGCCGACGTGGTCCCTGTGTATGTTGTGACGTGTGTTCTTGCCACGCCACGCTCCGCGATCTTGCCAGCGCCAGTCGGCATCAGCACGGGGAGGGATTTCGCGCGTCAGGAAAAATCTAAAACTGAATGCGATCATTTTATCCTTTTTTCAGATAAGTTCAGATGGACGCGGCTGCGCGCAGCTAGATCGATTTTAAACGAGTTCCTTCCATAGTTGTTTTGTTTTTTTGACAAAACCTTTCATACTTGTTCCTGGGATAATAACGTGTTAGCGTATCACAGTAGTTCCGCTACACTCTCGCAAGGAAAAGAAAAAGGTAGTTTCATTCTATGGTGGAAAACACACTGCGTATAATCCTGCTTACAGAAACAAATGTAGGGTGAGAACTGAGAAGCATCAATCGGCTGCAATATCATGGGCTTCAGCGCCGCTACGGGTTGGACCGGAAACAAGACGGGCCAGCCCGCCAAAGGTGAGAAACAAATGCAGGGTGAGAACTGAGAAGCATCCAGTGAATGCTAAATGGGCCAGAAACAAAAGGCCCAGAAAATTATGCTTGCAAATTGGACCATGCGAAGTTTCGTTGTCGTCAAATCAGATGGTGACAGGAACAATTTTGATAGTTCAGTTCCAACTTCCAACTGGGATACAATTATACAGGTTCCTATGAGCGACAGCCCTCAGCTAAACAAAAGATGCTCTGGTTAGTTGGATGTAGATGCAGAAATTCCTGTGAATCATACGCTCTTATCTTGCTATCTTTGGTGCTGGTTAGTCAACCTAACAACCACTCTGAAATACTATACGTAAATACCCACACATTGTGTAATACTATACCATTTTATTGCAACTTACTGTAACAACATACTTGAACAATCAATGACATCACAAAAAAAAAAATGTATGCAGTATAGCAAACACCAAGTAAGAGTTTGGTGTTGGCCAGCTCGAAATCGAATTCATCTACGAGTTTCAGTTTCACAGATTCCGGAGTGGCGCATCGGCCACTCACATCCTCGTCTAGGATAGGAAGCAGAGCAAGACGATGGTGATCGACGGCGATGATTCCATGGACGTACGTACAAGGGCCTAGTAGAAGATAAATAAACAATGAAGGCGGCGAGCTCGATCCGTCAGAAGATGTCGAGGATCTCCTGGATGAAGCCGTTGCAGAGCGGGCAGTTGCCGCGGCTGACCCAGAGCTCGCGGGAGCAGAGGAGGCAGAAGGTGTGGCCGCAGGGGATGAAGGCGGCGCCCTTGTGCCGCACCATGCACACGCAGCACACGTGCACCATCTCCTCCTCCCGCCCCTCGCCGTCGTCCTCGTCGTCGTCGCCCTCACCTTTCTTGCGCGCGCCGCCGCCGCCATCCTCCTCGTCTTCGTCGTCGTCCCACTGGCTGTCGTCCGTCTGCCCCAGCAGCGCCATCAGCGACATCTGCGCCGCGGGCGCCTCCTCCTTCTCTTCCTCCTCCTCGTCGTCGTCCTCCTCCTCCTCCTCGTCGTCGTCCTCTTCGTCTTCCCCGTCGACGTCGCGGAAGTCCTGCGTCGCAGGGCGCCTGGAGCTGGAGCGGGAGCCGGAGGCGGGGCCGACCCGGGTGGACGCGACGCGAGAGAACGTGGGCGTCGACTTAAGCGAGGGCGCCCGGAGCGAGGGTGCGCGGGAGAAGGTGCGGGAGAACGCCGCCGCCGCCTCGCCGGGGCTGTAGTTGTACTTGTTGCTGCGGTTATTGGCGCTGCTGATGTTGCCGACGTCGCCGCTGTTCGTCCGGGCGTGGGCCGCGGCCGCGCCGGGCTTAGGCTTCTGCCAGGCGCCCACCGCGCGCCGGAGCCGGAGCCGGTCCCGCAGCGGCTTCCAGCCGGTCGTCCTGTCGCTGCCGCCGCCGACCGAGGTGCTATTGCCTTCGCCGACGTCGGCGTCGTGGGGGATCTTGAGGAAGTCGCGGATGGCCGGGTCGGGCGTGGACAGCTGCTCGGACAGCGTCATCGTCCGCCGCATCTCCGGCCGCCGGCCGTCCATCTCTCTGGGCCGCCGCAGCAGGTAGGTGCCTGGCTCTCGTCGGGGTTGGAGGCGAGATGATAAGGTGGCGATAGATGCGGGGAGGTGGCGTCTTATGGCCGGGTTGGATCGCGCGCGGGGACGGGGGAGGAGAGGCGTTGGACACGGGGGAAGCTTGGAGCGGGTCTCGCGGGCTTTTTAAACTGGCGTATATCAATTACCGCAACGTGCGGACAATTGGCCCAAATTACCGAGGTGCCATGCATATGCGTAATCACCGGCCTTCCTATTTATGGGTATTCTTTGTATGAGTTTCATGCCCCTGATTTCAGTTTAGGGCCATGCTATTTGTAGCACGCAATTTTAGGTGCCAAAAAGATGAGAAATTTTATTTCCATGACGATACAAACATAAAGAAACGATTAAAAATGTTAACATGCTATCTGTAGTACTTGACTGTCTACTTTTTTTTTCTCGAATTGAATTGTTTATTAGCTAGGGGTTTTCCATGGTATAATTAGGCCCTCTTTTGGTATTGCGTGGACTTCTAAAAAATGGTATAATTAGGCCCTCCTTGTATGTACACGTTTGGGTAGGGTTGATTAATCCAATCGAGAAGCCTAAATAAAAAATCGTAGCAAATAGGACCTTAGCATACATCAACAGCTTGTCTTGTACTTCTAATTTTCCTTCCTCATCTTAACAAATGTCTTATACTACATTGGTGTCGCCGTTAACTTTTTGCACTTGATGCCTATCAAAGTTTGGTCCATTTTGAAAAATTTCAGTGAAAACTGTACGGATTTGAGGTTCTTCCTTCCGCCCCTACTTGTCAATACTACTGTTGTAGATTTTTTGTTAGAGAAGAACACTTCCTTCACTAAAAAAAATTTGTTGAAGTAGTGCTGAGAAACAATACGACTGTCTCCAGCAACAACAAACTAGCATGATGCACATCCAGTTGAACTCTAGTTTCCACCGCTGCACCTCGTTCCTTGACTATTGCAGCCTTCTCCGCGCACTTTGCCTCCTTGTCTCTAGCCATCCCTAGCGTTCTATGGCATAGTTTTCGGCTGTCCTCCAGATGCACTGCTGCTCTCTTGCCACCATTGCACTACTGTCGAGGCACCTTCTAGTGCAACCTTTCCTATAAATTCCTTAGACTTGTAAATGTTTATCCGGAACCACAATAATCTAGCTACACCGAGCTGTGCATTCATGATAAAAAGATTCAATTGCGGGATACCTCCAAAACATTGTTTCAGTTATTGTTTTAGTGGATGGCTAGTTTTGATTTTTTACGTGACCAGAAAATTGAGATAGGACATTTCCTGATTTTTACCCGGTGATTTGCATCTGATGTGTGCCTAACTGCCGAGATTCTGAAACTTAGAACCACCATCGTTAGCTTTAGAGTGCAACGCCAAGTTATATACAGGACGTACAGAAGAGTAAACATGCATTCCTAGAAGTGGGTACTTGGATAGCTTCGCATGCATGGTGCGTGCAAGCAACGGCAGGTCGACAGTGGGTGCAAGTTCCGTTCTTTACTGTTAACCAGGCATCAGAGCGCGCTGAACGTCGAAACACTTCACGATTGTCTTTACTGCTCACTCCATCCCAAATCATTCCAAGAATTTTGGAGAGTTAAACTTTTCAAAGTTTGACTAAATTTATATGATAAAATAATTATTATTATAATACCAAATAAATATCATTAGATTTTTCTTTAATTATATTTTCATAGTATACTCACTTTACGTTACAAATCTTAGTATTTCACTCTATAATTTTGGTTAAACGTGAAAATGCTTTAACTCTCCAAGATTTTTGGAATGACTTACAATTTGGGATGTAGGGAGTAGTATATATTAACCGTTTCGACAGTTCACATAGAACAAAAACAGACAGTACCACATTAGCTAGTTCTTCTACGTTTTCCTCAACTCAAAACTTTGTAAACAAAGATAAACATCGGTGCCTGCGTGATAATTCTAGCTCTCATCTCTACGTTACTAGAAATCTTAGCAGAATAGTACGAAGTACAATCCTAGTTTATGAGTGTTTGGTGCGACTGGCTCTCATCTACCGTTGAAGCTTCCCATTCGCCCTCCATCACACCATTATGGTACCGGTCCAGCTTGGTGTTTGGTTTGAGGACGACGACGACGTCTCTACTGCCAGAAAAGGCACCTGCAGGCTGCAGCATTATGTAATGTACTAGTATTGTATATGTATGCAGATCACCGCACAAGTACGCACATTTGGTGGTATGCTGAATCCTTCCATCCATTAGAAAAACGGGCAGGGGCTCACGCTGCATTCTGCCATGCCATGGATGCTATAAAATTAGTACAGTGCCTTGTCGCATGCTATTTCAGCCACTTCAGTTGACCTCTCTACAATGGCATCCAGCGCTGATGGCGCGATCCAAGCTAGCTGATTGGCAGGCACCTCACTGTTCAGTGTTCCTGCGTAATTGGAGAGCGTGTAGCGTTAGGTGAGGCCGCGTAATCTAATCCCTGAGGGGATTTCACTTGCCATCTCATCACCTGCTGCTCTGCAGTCTGATCTGGAGTCCTACATGATTTGCCATTAAGTTCATTAATTACAGCACAGGGCCGGGAATAATCTGTACTGCTCCATGAGAGGAGTGTCAGTGTGCAAGCCTCCATTCCAAGGCAAGCAAAATTCAGACAAGGATAGTTAGGTGAGGCAGCGTAGTACGTAGTGTTGATAGATAAATTTGGCTTGCCGTTCTCCTGCAGATCTAGAGTGAGTCTGAACTGAACAGGGCGTTCTGATTAGCAAAACAGGGAATCAGAACCGTTGCTTCACGAGACCTGTTACTTACCGGACTGTCAGTGCTCATCATACGATGGCTGCGACAGCAATCGGGGAGAGGACGCCAATAATGTAACGCGATGCGCTACGGAACAAGAGGAGGCCGGCCGGCCGGAGAAGTGCCAAAACTGGCATTCGGATTGGATCTGCAGGCCGGATCGGAGGAGCAGCGAAGCATCATCAGCTGGGACACTTACTTCTTTGTCTTGGCAGCAACAAGACGAGCCGTGATATTAGGAGGACGAAGGCGCCGCGCCAACAGCCTCCCCCGCGCCAGGCTGTGGCCGCCCGTACCCGTACGCGTGTGGGAGCTCGCTGCCTCCGGGCCCCGGCCTCCGCGCAACGACGACGGCACGTGCGCTCGCTCGATCTCGTGGCCGGGGCCGCCGGGCGGGCAGGGACGCCTGATCCCCGGCTTGTGCTCCCTCCTAGTCGTCGTAGCGTACCTAGAGCACTGGCGTCTCACAGCAAATGCAAGTTGGCGCCAACAACTTGCGATTGCCACTTATACACTACTGTAGGATTAGAAGGCGATCCATCAAGGGAGTGGCGTTTCTGCGCCCAAACGGCAGCAGGTGCCAGGCGGCTCTACCTCTACTTGGACTGACGCGACGCCACTGTGTCCTGTAACCAACGGGAATGTTTTCTCCGTAGATTTTCCTGTGATTGTATCCCTAATCTCTTGCTCATCTCCTGGTTGCGGTGGAACGGAGCGGCAGCAGCCAGCAGGCACGCACCTGTGACCTGCTGCAGTGGAACGCAGGGGCAGAAGCAGAACAGAAGGCACGCACCGCCGGGCGCCACCCGTGTCGCCGTGCTGCGGCGACATCCACCCCAGTGTGTGTCTACGGGCGCACGGCGCGACGCGTCATCACTCATCCGTGCTGCTGTCGAGCGGCCGGTCCCGGCTCCGTGCACCGCGCACGGACAACAGCAATGGGCCGACCACGGGCGCGCCAAGCGGTGTTCAGCCTCGGCCATGCCTGGCCGGACCGTCCGGGACCTGGCGTCTCTGCTGCGCTTCAACTCCGGCTTCGCGTCATGTTATCCAATCCAACAGCGTCGGTCGTCTCGACCGGACCGGAAGGACAACGGCTGTGGCGGGCGCAGATCAGTCGTCGTTTCAGCAGGGATCCGGCATGCGATCTGGGCGCATTTGCGGGATCCTGACGGTATCACCGACAGCAAGCACAGGGCGCGGGCAGCAGGACAGGAATAGGCTGGGGTTCGGGACCATGACGACGATGACGGATGCGAGGCCGGGCAACAACTTCTAACCTGCTGTGCCTCGCTGGTCCATCATCAGTTAGGGTTGTTGCCGATGAGCAGCGACACAACTCCACAGGACTGGGCAGCATCCGTGGACCCAATCTTTGTTGCTCTTCTGCTAGAGTCAGTCCTTGAGTTGGAGATTGGACCATACTGTTTCTGCAGTTGGGCTTCAGGTCTATTATAGTTTCAGAACAGTTCAGGCAAAAACCAACCAGATAGCAAACCAAGTTTCTGGTCGTCAAGCCCACATCTCGCAGATTTACATAACCTCACCAAATCAATATGTCCGTATTAATCAAACTAAATCAACTACTTCACCTTTCCAACAACGGAAAAACAAGCACAGCCGCGACACCCCTACAAGCGTGAACGAACACCCAACTACCTAACATCTATCCCATAAACAGCAAGCACAGAAATGCTACAAGCACTCTACTAAGGTCATGCATCTCTCCGGCCACAAAACCAATTGGGGACGAACCCAGAGCGCCAGAAATGCAAAGGCGAATGTTAGCATAGCCACTGTGCTCGCATCACAAATGGTTAGCTTAACCTCTGGTTCTGGTTATCGTTATGCTCCCCCTTCCCCCCTCGGTGTGGATCTTGGTCTTGTGGACCACAGGTTTCCCCGTCATAGCCGAGGCTTGGAGTGAGTTGGGCTCCTCATTGCTCTTGTGCCTGATCTTGTACGGCGGCGGAGCATGGAGCTTCTTGTTTATGTCGTTCAAGGTGATGTCTCCACTGAAGCTGCAAGGCTTGATAAGCTCGAACGGGAAGGCCACAGCTGCTCTCACCTTCTTTGATCCGATAATGTTTTTGCCAGCTGTGGAACAGATGAAAGCATGTTTTTGAGTTCAAATGACAGGATACATTACATAACCAATATATACTGTTCTTGAGAAGGAGAATAAAAATCATGATTCTTTAAGCAAACATGGACAAGAGTTGGGCACACCTTTCAGTGGTGTAGATCTAGCTTGTGCAAGATTGTTCTGGACTACGATGGACTGTTGGCGAGGCGAAGAATTCGAATGCACTGAAAAATAAGCATAGCATTCATCTATCAGCAACTTAGAATTCTGCTATAAGGCAAGGATGAAATCTCATGAGAGGTTTGTACCAACCAGAGATATCGACAGCTTTTTCCGTGGCAGCAGCAGGGCTATTCCTACTAAGAAGGTTTAGATACCATAAGTAGTAATACTTCATCTTCAATGACAGTGAACTCAACAACTAAAAAATCCAAGCGCTTATGAATATTGGAATGAAACACATACATTTCTTCTGCAGGTAAACAAGGTATATCTTGTGAGCAATCAACTAGCCATTCTTCTGGCAGTTCATCAATCCCATCCGAGTTCAGCAAACAGTCGGTACCTGAATTACCACTATAATTAGGAATGGAAAAGAACACACCCATCCTAACACCAAAAGTCTAGCAGTAATGATGGAAGGTATACCTGAAAAATCCATCTCTTGAAGACTTTCGGAAAGGCCATCTTCAGTCATAGAACATGTCATCTAGTACAGACATAGAAAGGCATTATACCAATGAAGGCAGGACAACATACCACTATAAACTGACACAGTTTCCAACACAACAACACTAGGCATAGTTCACTTCATCTGTAAAGATACTTTGATATATCCATTAAAGAGCAAGTACCTCAGCATTTTCTGGACAGAACTGCAGCATGCGTCTGCGTTTTGCCTGTGAAGTTTCTTTCCCTTCTTCAAAGTCCTTGACAATGATTTCTGCATTGCATTTTTACTAGTCAGAAATGCAACCGGTACTGAAGCACCTTCTTAAGTGTTTACCGAAAAGGTCAGATAGGATAGAATTAGGAAACACAAAGTGGAATCCATTGTACTATTAATTAGGTCAACTCCTATAATAGTTGCATATTATGGCTCAGATTAGACATATGCAAGGGGGAAATGGTAACCAGGAAAGGTACTTGCTACAATATTAGTCATTCTGCTTTCTATATGTTTGTTTGTGGATTTACAGGGTACTATAGCCATACGAAGTACAATCTCATTAACACAATTTCAGTAAGCAGAGAGAATTAGATAACATATGTTAGCATCTAAAAGGAGGTGCTACTGGTCATATGGGATCTTTGCAGGATATTGGCAGTGAAAAACCATTTGCGCAGATAAGTTGGTGTGAACTGAAATAGTTCAGAATTCATAACCGTGAGAGCAAGACTTTACCCCCTATATCACAGAACTGAAATTCGAAGTCTGTACAATGTTTAATTGGTGTTTGCTCATCGAACATGCTCCATTCGTCACCCACATTGTTGCTTGTTTCAGCCCACAAGCTGCTACATGGATCTGCCAAATCAGAAATACAAGATGCTCAGGTCTTTGAGTGGATATATGTTTAGGGAAGAATAAGGGATGAAAAGGCGTGGTGCAAACCAGCTAACAGATCATTCTGCAGATCATACTCCTGACTTTGCCATTCCCACAACTCACTGTAAGAAGTTTCACAACGACAAGCTCAATCAGAAGTTATTACTCTTGCAAGAAACTTGAGAAGTTTAGATCAAGGAGCGAAAATGTGTGGTATAAAAGTCTGTCCAGCTAATGTAGCAGAAAGAGTAAAAACCTTAGCAGTGAATTATACTGAACTGAAAGGTAAACTTGGAGGAATGTAGATCATAAAGAGCATCGGTGCAAAATAACAACTGGCATGAAAGGCAATCAAACAGCCACAAAGAGACATCGTAAAATTTGCATCTTGCTTACAACACATATGTAAAGTTTTTTTCTTTGTGGGTGTTGTGGAATGCCGAATGTTCAGAGTTCAGTAAATATCAGACAGCAGACTAGCGGAGGTCAAAAGCTCGTGATAGCAATCTAACAATGCAAAGGAAAATAACAAGGTAAACGAAAATCCCCTTCGATTAGAAGCAAATGCATCAAAATTGGTATCCGGAACAAAGACACTACAGCACCAAATTTGTCACGAACTTCACGAGAGCAGCTAACAGGCAGCTAGGGTTTATATAACCAGAAAAGCCCAAGACAACTCAATCGCTACAAACTGATTATGGACGCAGCAAGCCGAAAAGGCGCAAAAGCCACGGCAAAGCTTCGTACAAAAGAAGGGAGAACACGATCCTTTGCCCCCAGAATTAGTAGTCCTTGGCATCCTGCTCCCTTAACATCATCATATGCCGCATAAAGAGCACACACCCACCAAAAAGGGGCGCAGCTGGTAGTAGCAACTTCCGCGTTCTAGTACTATTACCACACCCACCACCCCACCCGTACCAAGAGGAGCAACAAAATTGGGGATCGACGGGGACGACAGGGACGGAGCCGAAGCGAGAGAACAGAAACCCGTCCCCGGCCGCGGCCACCAAGGCGCCGCCTTTCTCCGCGGCGCGCGACCCAGAACCAGGCGCGGGTGTTCAGTGTGCGCAACTCACCCCTGATCACCAATGGCGAGGTCGTAATCCATCCCCGCGCCCGCGGCGAGGGCCGTGGATTGGATCCGGGGGCTCCGGCGGCTACCGTCCATCGGGCGGGCGACAGCGACGACGGATTGGCTGGTTGGTCTGTCGGTTGGTTCTCCTCGCCGGACTTGGGAGGGGGGGCAGGTGGAGCGGAGGACGACTGGACTGGAGGTGGCGCTGCTGGAAGTAGTAGTGGGGGGCGCGGGGCGTTGGGCACCAGGCAGACGGTTTCAGCCCTCGCCCTCTGCGGCTGCCCGTCCCTTTCTCTGTCTGCAGAAACCGGTAAAAAACGGCACTGTAGCACTTTCGTTTTTATTTGACAAACATTGTCCAATTATAGAGTAACTAGGCTCAAAAGATTTATCTCGCGGTTTACAGATGAACTGTGCAAATAGTTTTTGTTTTCAT
>Ga0182004_10001403_pt1 | contig 17565 bp, 13 predicted proteins | sample Sormic07211540_1_FD_120479 | JGI IMG/M metagenome (GOLD analysis project Ga0182004, IMG submission 120479) | Endophyte microbial communities from Sorghum bicolor roots, Mead, Nebraska, USA - 072115-40_1 MetaG | ecosystem: Host-associated > Plants > Roots > Unclassified | place: USA: Nebraska...
AATAAGAGAGAGAGAGAGCATTCATTGTATTCACCTACTGTTGAGCTTTCTGTTCGTTACTGTTCATCCTCTCACGGCACCGAGTGAGAAGGTTCTCGCTTCACTGCATTGCTGGGGAGTGCGGAGAGCATTTTCCCAACATCGAGGCAGCCAGGCCTCATCGCTTCTGGGCAGATCCAAGTGCCCCAATAACCCCCATGCCTCATGGTATGCATGCACCACCATAGGCCTTGTCTTCCATGTGTGCTACCCTAGGTCTCAATGTCCTAGGCTATAGGTCACTATAGGATTCACTGTCATAGGCCTATGCGATGTTGCGGCCCTCAGTCTCTACACGTACCTAGGTGCCTTGCACCACACATGATTGGCCACTAGGCTATGAACATCGAGCTCCATATAGCTCGAGATCATCCCTAGCCGCCAAAGGTGAGAGAGGGAGAGGGAGTGGCAGGGCAGGGACGAAGTGGGTCCACCAGGCTTGCTTTGGACTTAGGGAGAGAAGAGGTCACCACAAAGCATGAGGGAGATAGTTGAGAGAGTGAGAGAGGTGGCTAGTGGGTAGGAAGAGAAGGGTAGGTTGCGTTTCTCATATAAACACAATTAAAGAGTTGTCTCCATAAATTGTTTTTGTAGTCGCCAACTGAAATAACTGAAATTTATCATGATTTGACCTTGACATAAGCTTCTCATAGCCATGAGACATGAGTGCAAAAGAAAAAAAGGATGACGATAACATCTGAAGCCAAGAAATTGAGCCATAATATAATAGCTTTATAGTACATAGAGTTGTGTTAGATAGTGTGGAGAGGAAGGAGGAGGAAGGGGAGATGTGAAGAACACATGGAAGTGGCGAGGACATGATTTGAATTGAAGTGTTTTCAGTTTACAATCATCTGACTTCTCTTGGTTCTCTTGCCTCCTTTACATTCATTAGGAGTTCTACACGTACCCGAGTGCCTCCTTGTGTCACATGTGATTGGATGTTGGGCTACGTGCATCGAGCTCCGCATAGCTCGAGGTCATCCCTAGCCCCCAAAGGTGAGAGAGAGGGGGAGAGGCAGGGGCGGTAAGGGAGGGGGCTCACCAGGCTCACTCTAGACATAGGGAGAGAAGTGGTGGTCACAGATCATGATGTGGGAGGGTGACGAGAGAGAGAGAGAGAGAGAGAGGCAACCAGTGGGAAACATATTGTAGAGCGTGGCATTTTTCGTGCCATATCGGGCCAAACACGGTCTAAAATGCCAAGATCCTCGGAATGGCATGACTCTCATGTTCGTGTCATGCCAGCACGGCCTAAAATCTTTTGTGTTATACCATGGCAAAAGACTATATAATGACCCACCCTCAAATAGCACGGCCCAAACCCAGATCTAGCTGTCTCCTTAAACCGTTTTTTATAGTCGTCAACTGGAAAAACTGAAGTTTATCAAGAGTTGACTTTGACATAAGCTTCATAGCCATGAGACATGAGTGCAAGGAAAAAAAGGGGTGACGATAACATCTGAAGCCAAAAAATTGAGCCATAATATAATTGCTTTAAATTACACAGAGTTGTGTTAGCGATAGTGTGGAGAGGAAGCAGGAGGAAGCTAGGGGAGACGGAAAGAACACACCGAAGTGCGCGAGGACATGATTTGAATTGAAGTGTTTTCAGTTTACAAATCGTCTGACTTCTCTCGGTCCTGTCGTATCCCATCAGGAGCTCTCTCATTACACAGCCCATTCTGGGCCTGCGAAGCGCGTGTTAGGCTTGGGCGCTCTCCTGGGCCGTGGCTCCGCTGGTCCGTCTGCTTCTCCTCTTGCCGGGCGCGCGGTTGACAGAGTCCGACGCAGGGACTGAAACAGAGTTGTTCACAAATTGGTACCGATGGATAAATTGTCGACAACTTGAAGAGAGGACAATTACCATAGAACACTAAGGCCTTGAGAGAACAAAAAAACTATACGCAAAATTTATTATTTTTTTTTTCACATAAGGAACCCCAATATTATATTATAGCGAGAAAAGCTATGATCCGTTTGTGCATTCGCGTGTCAGGTTCATGCATGCATAGCATAGGCGCGCGTGTCCGTCCGCCGGTGGGTGCGTGGACGGACATGCACATGCACATGCAGATGATGATGAGCAGAGCAGGTAGCCCGCCCGCGTCCGGTGGTGGTGGTGGTGGCGGTGGACGCGGCGCCGCGAGGTGACACGGCATAGTATTTGCTTTTGTTTTTATATATATGCTCGTTCGGCCGCTCGCCCGGCGGCGACTGATGAAACACACCACACATGGCATGTCGTGTAGGCAGGCAGCTGCAGGTAAGCGCGTTGAGGACTTGACGGACGCGATCGCGCGAACGACGACAGCGACACACATTCCTGTCAAGGACGTACATAATAATGCAAAAGCACATGAAGATACCGGAAAAGGCAGCGGTCTCTCCCTAATCTCCAGCGAGGAGGACGGCAGACTTTGGCCAAAGTGTCAACGGGAGGAACAACAGGCGACGGTGCTCTCTACCCCCACAGACACCCTGATCACCGAACCGTGTGTCATGTCGATCAGAATTCGTTATATCAACAATGCCAACTGGTATTTATTAGTGGACAGCACAAAAGTATCTAGCTAATAGCTAGACCAATCATATATATACACAATCGATCTGCGCGGTGCCGGAGCGCAGGTTAGTTCTTATATTCAAGTAAACTACTTATTATACCTGCGGGCCGGGACTGATGCATGATTGGGGTTGGCACAATCAGGTATAGTGTGTAATTGTATAAAGATGAAGCATACACTACATGCATGATATAGAGTGCTCTTGTGTATCATCTTGGACAAGTAAATGTGTCTATGGCCTTGTTTAGATACACCCAAAAACTCAAAATTTTACAAGATTCTCCATCACATCGAATCTTGCGGCACATACATGAAACATTAAATATAAATAAAAAAGATAACTAATTGCACAGTTTACCTATAAATCACGAGACCAATCTTCTAAGCCTAGTTGCTCTATAATTGGATAATATTTGACAAATAAAAACGAAAGTGCTACAATGTCAAAATCCAAAAAATTTTGGTATCTAAACGAGGCCTATATTAGTCTATATTTATTGATCCAACGTAATGGCTGCGCCTGCACACGTGGAGCACTCATGTCGATGGTGCAGTGTTGGAGTCGTCCTAGAAGGACCGAGAAAGGTGGCCAAAGAGGAATGAATGGAAAGCTAATCCAATCTTCTTCCAAATTTCGGCAACAATGCCAATACCGCTCAACGAAATACTCGCAAACCAAAACCTCCCAAAATAAGTTCACGCAGGAGAAGAGGAGGAAGCTAATTGAGCACGAGCCAGCAAAAGCCCGAAAACTCAGTTCATACAGAACATGACACCGGACTTGTCTGGTATGAACCAGGCAATAATGCTGAGCTACTTTGGAAGAAAAACTGAAAATCTGATCAATTGTATCAAAAAGTTATGAAATTTTAACCATAGCCTCTCAACACCTTGATCAAGAAGCCCACCAAATTGAATGAAAAATGACAAAGTTTGAATATCACACCAAGCATGTCTGGTACGATTGGGCTACAGCTGATTTTTTCAAGAAAAATTCACAGAGGATCCAAATCAACTCCCATCGCCCTCAAACTTTCCGGGAGAGTTCCTGAGGCGTTGAGAGGATATCCTCGTAACATCAACACCCAGAACTCACCCAAAACTCTCAAAATCATCAAAGTAATTGGCGTTTTCTCAACTTTCCTCTCAAGGGTGAATTTTCGTGTCCGTGATGAATCTTCTCAAATCACTTGGTAGATATGTTCATCAGAGGTCCTAGCACGTATGCGAACCCTCAAAACAACCCCAAATTCGCTGGAACACGAAGTCCATCAAAAACTCACAAGAGAAGGGGAAGGAGAGAGAGAGAGAGAGAGAGAGAGAGAGAGAGAGGAAGAACTCAGATCTTGGGCACCAATTTTAGATGACAACTTGCTTTATTATAAGCACAACTAATATCTGCTTCTTACGTAGGACAAATTACACAGCAGAGTAATGACTCTACACAAATGATCTCAACAGTAGACTTAGGAAACTAGACTGGAAAACTAGAGATTGATAAACCTAAAACTGAGGAGATGGTTGGTTGGGGGTAGTCTCCTATCATGTTTATAGGCCTATTACTCATACCTAACAAACCCTTAGATTTTTTTGGCTGAACCACTTTACCTAGGGCCAAAATGGGCCAACTTGAGATTTGTGCATCTGAGGACCACAAGCTCTTCATGACTTTGCTTCGCATCGATGCAAGCTTCATTATGATGCCACATGTTGCCTCTAAGTCCATCCCAAGCTACAACCAAGTTTTGAGACTAAACTCGAAAACTGTCCACGGTTGGTTTTGAGGGCCAAACCACCAGACCCCTATGGAAAAGCGTATTTGCTACGCCTCCTCCATGATCTCGACGCATGTCACCATCCATCCTTGAACACCTGATCATCAAGTCCTCGAACGCCTCCGCTTGACTTGGTCAACCACACTATAAAAAAAATCTTTTGTGAGGTGTTTTCAAAACAGCCTCGGAGGTTGGCAAGATTTCAAACCGAGGCAGTTATTTTTATTAACTAAGGGGGTTTTAAAAAAATGCCTTACAAAATTGATTAACCGAGGTAGTTACAGAAAAATCGCCTCCTAAATAAATTAATAAAGGCGGGCCTTATAAGTGGTCTACCTCCAAATACCTCTATTTTTGGAGGCTGTCCTTCTAACTAGTCCGCCTGGAAAAATAAGGCCATGGGCAAATAGGCCTAGACCGAGGCCCTATAGGCTCTCAATTATGAAAACTCAACCAAGGATTTCATCCCACCTCACTCTCTCCCCTCACTCTCTCTTCTCCCCTCGCAGGCCACCCGAGAGGCGCTTAGCGCCGCGTGACTTCCTCACATGTGACATCATCTCCGCCTCACCTCTCCCTCCACCACTCCCTACCTACCTTGTGCCTCTCTCTCTCTCTCTCTCACCTCTCTCTCGCGGCGTGAGCATAGGCGGCAGCTAGGGCAGCCCACGCACGGGTGGCCTACCAACTAGGGTGGCACAAATCTTGCACCTGGCGGCATGGGCATGTTGTATTTGGCCCTACCCCTTGGATCCTCTTCTTCCTCAGCTAGATCCAGTGAGTACATCATCCTCTCTAGTGGCGGCAGCGCTTGTCCTCTAGCGAGCACGACATCCTCTAGTGGTGGATCACCTCCTCCACCACCTCTAGCGGTGGATCCCCTCTTCCGGTGGATGTAGGTCCATGGTGCCACTCCCTAGCGCGGATGTAGAGGCGTTGCTCGTCCAACAACGGTGGCAGATCTCCCTCATGCGGATCCAAGAGGGAATGGATTTGTGGCTGCTACTATGGATACTGCGATGAGTAGTGGTGGCGACGTAGTGGAGGCGGCAGGGTAGGGCCTCTTCCCCTGGCGAAAGCCTAGGTCTAGGCCTCGCTGGGCTATGGATTTTCTTTTTTCTTCTTTATTCGATTAACCATGGCGGGTAGCAAATCAACTCGGAAAATAGGCTATTTAGCATGACCTTTGATCCGAGGCGGTTGTGAAAGCTGCCTCAGAAATGACTATTGTAGTAGTGTCACTATCTTGGCTTGGTCAACACGGTCTACTCCTTCACATAAACACTTGCTTGTTGATGTCCCTAAGTGTCAGCCATTCACAGTTAGTCTTTGAGCCACTTTCGTCAATTAGTCCAAGCCTCACGTCCGTCCTTCACTGCTCCCGGCCCATTGGCATGACACATCTGTACTTGACCTTCTCCATGGCCATCGACCATCTTTATGCTTCACACCTTCACACCAACACAAAGAGACATGTTTCCCAAACACTCACGCTAGGGTTAGTCTCAAACTCAACCAAAACCTTATCATCTTCTAATAATCTCTCATCACAACTTGATACTCATGGGAACATATCAACCATGTGTTTGCAATCTTATATCCAAATTTACATAGGACTTCACTTGAATGCCAACACTACTCAATCGTGCAATGGATCAAGGCTCACATCGCCTTACTCACATGGAGAAAGCTTTGCATGGATAATGTGGCTAAGCCATTTTAGCTTTTTGTGTTAAAGAATCTAAGAATGTTTTTTGAACTCACTCCCTAAATCATCATTGTTTTAAGAAGGCTCTCATCTTTTCACTCTTCAACAATTTCTCTATTTCTTGAGTGTACTCTAAAGAGGCAACCCTACTCTCCACCTTCGGCTAGCGAGAAATTTGGAATAGAGGATGTTAAAATTTAGAGATCTTATTAACGAAGTTGTTGGAGGATAATTTTTCCATCAAAGTCTCTATTCCCATCAGTAAGGAAAGGTCTAAATTGACTCTTGAAGTTTCTCATAGGAAATAAAAACTCACCTGCATAGATAAAGCTATGGTGATATTTATTAGCAGGCCAGGGAATACTTGCTTGTGACAAGCTAACACAATGTACCAAACAAAGGAACCAAGGAGGCAGGCCTTGCTAACTTGGTGTCTCGGGGTGCAGGAGGCATGTTTGTATACACTATGATACAATTGGGCATCATTAGAGATGGTTCAAGATTCATATAAAAAATGTGAAACAAGTGTCCAAATTTAGGTCTATGACGTGGAACACATTCATGGCATGTTATTTCTGGTCTTTGAAATGGACTCATTAGAGATGTTGTTTCATAGATCACCGCCTTTGCTATGTTTGTCAGAGAAGAGATTTGTATGGCACATCAAATCAAACTCATTTGAGTAAGTTTACTTTTTCCGACGTTTCTAATATATATTGTTCAGTCAGAGACACCGTACGTTCGACCTAGGTCTCTAATGTACTTACATCAGAAACAATGTTCTTTTAACATGTGTCTCTGATGTTGCTTATCCCAGACTTGTTTGATATATTTCTATATATCTGGCAACTCCCATCTCTAATCGCAGTCATCACAAACTCTTTAGGTTGGGACATGTCCCGAACGACCCAACTGAACATAGACATTAGTATTAATTATACACATCACAGGCATCCATACACACCTCACAAGGCAATTAATTCATGGACGCACTTAGTACAATAACAAGTTCTACAACATCTAGCTAGTTAGAGCATCGTTAAAGTTCACCTTTTGTGCATCTAGTTCACAAGCTAAAGGTCCAATATGAGCACATTAGGGACGTGTCTTGTCATGGATAAACTCGTGACGTGTAATAACAGTACACGTCTCTAATAGACATGTGTAACGCTTGTTATTTTAGTGTCACTGATGTGTGCGTCTTCTCTATATGTTTTTGTCCTAGTTATATTTCTATACACAAACTCTAATAAAAATCTATACTCTCTCTCTCTCTCTATTGGTTAGAATAGTCTGAAGCATTTCTGTTTATTGAATAATACTTTGCTCAGTGACTGTAAAATTAATTCTCACAATACATGCTGCATGCCTGTATATATATCCAAAAGCACGATAAAAATTACATGCTCTGCTGTTCAGGGAAAAACTAGGTGTGTACAACCGCCCACACGTTTCTGCAGGGCTGCTTTTTAATCACAAATTCACAAAGTAGAATAAGAATCATATACCCAAGAAAACGAAACCAATGCAATAAACAATGAACAATGCGCAGTATAGCTGGATGAACCGGGGGAGAACGTATCAGTTCATCAGCATCAGTGGCGGCTGCACTCGGCGGGGAGTCCTTGCGGGAACCTCCACCCATCCTGGCAGTAGTTGTAGCGCATGAAGTTCTTCTCCGCCCACCTGACGGTGCCCCACTCGGCGTTGTCGAGCTGCCTGTGCATCCACCCGTCCCTGCCGGTACGGCACGCGCCGCCGCTGACGCAGGCGTTGGCGGCGTAGCTGCGGTAGGAGACGACGAAGGGCGCGCCGGACCAGTCGATGGGCATCTTGCCCTTCTCCGTCGCCCAGTAGCTGCCGTCCCACAGCGTGGCGTGCAGCGTCATGGGCTTGGAGCTCGGGTAGGCCAGGTCGGCGTAGCGCTTGAAGGACCGGATGAAGAGGTTGTCCACCTTGAACAGGATGTTCGTAGGGTTCCAGATGATGGTGTAGGTGTGGTAGTCGGCGGCCGGGTCGAACCACAGGTCGAACTGGTGCTCCTTCTTGCCGTCGCCGTTGGCCCACACGTTGGTGTTGAGCACCACCGGCTGACCGGTGGCGTTGCCCATGAACTCCATGTCGATCTCGTCGTGCCCGTCGCCGTCGCCGGAAGAAAGCTGCAATAGTCATTACCCATACATGCATATGTCATTCATTATGTCAAGCGAGAGGTTTTCGTTCTGGATGTTGTGGATCCAGTCGGGAGAAGGGTGGCTAGCTGATGACTTACGTAGAAGCATGAGACGGTGCCGGCGGAGTTCCCGCGGATGAGCTTCATCTCGATGCTGAACTCGCCGTAGAGGTACTGCTCCTTGGAGTTGAAGCCGGCGGCGCCGGAGTGCTGGTCGAGGCTGAGCATCACCACCTGCTGGCCGGAACTGTCGTATCCCTCGCGGACGGTGCCGTCCGTGGTGAACTTGGCGCCAAGCCAGGACTTCGCCGAGGCGGCCTGCAAGAGCGCGAGGGCGACGGCGAGCACTCCCAGAGAACGCGGTGCCATGGTGTGGCTGCTGCTCTATAGAAGAGCTCTTTGGTTTGTGGAGGCTTGGAAAGTGGAGGGGACTTTGGTTTGTGGTTCGAAGGAGCACAGCAGATGGCGCCGCTTTATACTGGTGGCGTCGAGGTCTGCCCCTACTGGGGGTCTGGGGCTGGGCCATTGAGGCATGGGGCATATTTTCTTTTTTCGTGCATTATCGGGTGGGCGCGAAGGTCGTTACAATTATTCGGGCAGCACATGGGTACAATCAACGATAATCTCGTTCCGGTGTTCATACATTGGCAGTTTGATGAGGTATGTGTGTCTTAAAGGAATTGAACACTAGACTATATATTGTGGGACCAGGAAATTGGGTATCAGGAATGGGGTAGAGTACGTGGAGGATGGCCGACGATGAGCTATTATTGTGCCATATATCCATTTTATCTAAGAGCCTTTTTGGATTTACCAATAAAATTTTAGCTGCTAAGAATCCGAACAGTCTAGCTAAAAACTAGCTAAAGTTTAGCTATTTCAACCCAAGTGTTGGCGAAAGGAGTAAGCGACTCGTCGGCAACTAGATGGTAAAAAGCTTTGGCCTGACTAGGGCGAAGGATTAGAGTTGAGTGGAGGGCGTCCCGCGTCCCTGCTTGATGCTGCAAGGACGCCGTGCGCAGCGTAATGAAGAAAGACGTTGGGTGACAGTAAAATTAAAAGCTTCCAACTAGATTACATTCCCTTTTACAGGGCTCGAACTCCCATTACAACATGTTATTACCGTGCCCCGTGACGACGGTGGAATATTCCAGTAAGTAATTGCTTTTTACGGCCCTTTTATAGGCCCATGGGCCAGCTTTTAAAGCCCTATTCTAGCCGAGGGAAAACTTGTGATCAGTTTAGTACAACTCTAGCCTCCGTCTTTCCTCCGCCGATGGTGTTGGATCCTTCACTCTCTCTTGTCTGAAGGATCTTGCACTCGGCTCCAGGGGTTCCCCGCCTTTGGCCGATCCCTTCCGGCGACTGCATCCCGTAGGATCCGGCCGAGTTAGCATCAGCCGTCCTCTGATCCTTCACCCTGTCTTCGACCAAAGGATCCATGCCCGACTCTAGGAGTCCTCAGCGCCTGTCCTCTTCTGTACCCGCACCTCTCAAAGTCCGGCCAAGTTAGAGTAGACCGTCCTCCGGACATCCATCCTGCCAACGCACGAAGGTCTCGGCGAGGTGCGATGGTTAGACCTTCGCACCCGGTCTTGAGACCTTCACGTCCAGAGAACTGGGGGGAAAGAAGGAGGGTCCCCAACACTAAGTTTAGCTGAATTTATTAGTTGAAGGATCCAAACATCCTAGCTAAAGTTTAGCTGCAAGAACTTTTAAGCACCTAAAATTAAACTTTTAAATTTTAGCTTGGTAAAAGTTGAGTGGATCCAAACACTATCACTAGTCCAAACCCATGATCTTGCACAAGCTAAAAATTTAAAACATATACCGTTAATACATCTAACTAATAATAAATAATTTTTTATACTAAATTGTATATTTTCTCTTTGTTTTAATTTATAAAAAAATATTCATAGTCTATATCCAATTATCATAAACTTATCAATGACCTCTTTTTTCTGAGGGACTAATTTATATATTTCTCATTCGTATTCGTATTTTAATTTTGCATGACATCTATTTATATTTTAAATATGCAATTAGATTGAAATCTTGACATTAGCTATGCCAGCCCTTGCTCCATCACATATCTTAAGTCATGAATCTAAATTTTGATTTTGCAATTTTTTTCTTATGATGCTACAAATTTTTTTGTCCTCAAGTTAAAGTTATGCTTATTGTATCTTTTATTAACTCTTCATTTTGCACTTGGAGAGTTTACTATGCCAATGCTCGGCTTGGAGTAGTGCAAAGACCAGACCAAGATACTGAAGATGTTGCTCATAAGTGGGACTGAAGACCAGGATATTCACAAAGAAGACAACGCATTTGCGGAGAAGAGGTGCCAGGGTGATATTCATGGCACTCTCAAATATATCTGGGGCGCCCGTGAGACCCCAAGACCGTGAACTCATATATAGTGGCCAGATCAGTGGGTTGAAAAGGCCGTCATGTGTTCGTCGCTCGCCTTCAGACGCACCCGATGGTATCCAGCAAAAAGAATAAGGATGGAGAACCAGCATGCGTTGGAAAGCTAGCTGATTAAATACTGGTATAGGAAAAGTACCCTTAACGGTGAGATCATTGAGGTAGCGGCGATCAAGTCAGCAGCTCGAAGTCCAATCTTTCTTTACGGGCAAGACTGGTATACATTTTTTTTCCATGCATTATCAGGTGGGGGCGAAGGTCGTTACAATTATTCGGGCAGCACATGGATACAATCTGCGATAATCTCGTTCGGGTGTTCGTAATACAAGTTTGATAAGGTACGTGTCTTTAAGGAACACTAGATTATAGTGGGACGCGGAAATTGGGTATCAGGAAAGTGGAATACGTGGAGGATGGCCGACGAGCTTCTAATACTAAAAAAAATTGTCCTTAAATATAATGCGTTTTAGAGGACAAAAATTATTTTTACATTAAATACTTATTATCATTTATCAACCAATCATCACTAATCGCATTGATGATGGTGCTTGATTAGGAAATAAAATGCTTTAAAATTTCTATAATGCACTATATTATAGGATGGAGGGTGTATATCCATTTTAACTAACATTAACTCTACACTTCACTCATACAAAATTTCACGTCTCCTCTGAAAAAATAAATAAATAATAAAACCACTGCTCACCTTTGGGATAGTCACTAACAGTGCTTTTTCCTGTTGATATAGAAGAAAGATACACACAATTAGCCCTAGAAAACAATACATTGAAAAGGACAAAAAAAAACAACAACAGTGACTACAACAAGAGAACAACTAAACTCTATTCCCGAGCTGGCATACAGACGGACACAAGACCAAACATGGCCCCGAATTCTACATCAATTGCGCAGGGACCTCGCAAGACCCAAATAGGTAGTTTAGGATGACTTATTTGAAAACATTGCTAATCTCCCCCGCATATTCTGGGTGATAGGAGTAGTTGCGCCTCTCCATGTGACCTCATTGAGCAAGGTCGCGAAACCTTCAATGTTCTCTCCTTGAGTAGCCATCACCGAACGCCCCATGTCCATCTATGTATGTAAGACAACATTACTATAATAATTTTATTAGAAGTGGACATTTTTGGTTTTCCAACGTGGACATCCCGACCACATCGGTCAAAATACCTCGATTAATCACTTTTTCCCTAGCGGTTGCTTGTCCGCCTGAATAAAAATGGATTTAAAAAATAAAGAAATAGAAAAGCTCGAAGACCAAAACTAGGCCTAGGCCTGGATCTGACCTGCCACCGCGGTCGTTGTGGGAGCTCGATCTGGATGTGCTGCCGCCAGGGAGCTTGATTTGCCACCGAGGTAGCTTGATCCTCCATGTGCGTGTTTGCTGTCGCCGGATCCAGCTCCCCCAAGCACCGCCACCACTGCCCACATTAGATAACTTACCTCAGATCATTTTTTTCCATCCTTGACCCCGATGACCCCTCATATGCTCTCCCCCCTAAGTCTCATGATGATCCTAGAAATCCACTAAGACAACCAAAATATATGACTCATGAAGACCACATGGATGACGAAGAGATGGTACGACATTGCCAGGAATGTGTAGAATGGATGGACAAGGAAGAAGCCTTAATGGAATCCAACCTTGGCTCAAATTCAAATGGTGAGTTTTTAACTCCCTTTGACTTTGAAGACAATACTTATCCATCTATGGAGGAAGCCCTAGATGAGGCCAATTCTAGAGTCACCGATCCAAGTGAAGTTCTAAACATTCACATTGCAGACAGTGATGACATCAATGAGCATGGAATCTATTCATAACCACCTCATTAAATCCATGCTCATATGAGACATCTCCGAATTCAATTGGCCTCTCCAACCTCTCCACATTCGAGATCTCCAACCCCCTCATTCTTTCTATTTACAAAAATTGCAAAAGGGCGATTGTCGATGCATAAATATTGCAGATCTCGTTGTGCTCTTAAAGTTGGTGTTGGAGGGGAAACCACTTCACCAAAAACATTTTGAAAGTTTCCCAAGGACAACCTTAGTGTCCTAAAACAAGCGCTTTTCAGGTCCTAACACTAGTGTTCACCTTTTTGCTACGCTGCCCTTGTGAAACAAGCATAAAGATATAATTATGAAAATATTCCTTCGGGTATTTTTTGTCACTAACCTTTCAGGTCCAAAGCAAAAAGATCGAAGGGATAACAAACACAAGGTATATCCAACCAATCATCATGCAACATTGAATTAAATTCATCCAATCTTGATTTTTTGCGAAATTCAAGCTTGGGAGATAACTTTCTAAGAACATCCCCTGTAATGTTTCTATCTTGGTTTTCCCTACCTTTAAGGCATGCTCAATTTGCTATACATTAGTCATGTTCTCTTCCATCACCACTTGAGTAAATCTCTACAATGCTTTCATGCTACCATTGTTTGCTATAGTATGCACAGGTTTTGAAGTCTTTTGATACACCTTTTTAATTTAGGCAAGGTGCTTAGTTTAAACTGTTTTCCTAACTTAAGTTAGACAAGGTGTCTAGTTTAATTCTTGAACCAAACGGTGCGCTATTCTACTTATAAAGGCTTTTAAATTAAGCGTGCTGCTTAGGTTGAAATGCCTTCCTGAATCAAATTAGACGTGGTGTCTAGGTTGATTTTTGAGCCGATAGTATGCTATAGTGGATATTGGATACTTTATTGGACTAACCCCTGTAGAAAAAACTTTCAAAAGTCAAACTAGGAAGTCCTGAGATGAACTCACACAGAGAAATAAGAGATACATGAACTTCAACAACCTCACACAAGGAAAACACAGCTCATAGAGGGATCCATGGAACAAGAAGATGAGTGGCATAAAACAAGATCTACACTCACCCTATGGAAGAAGGTGAACAAATCTCCATGAGGCCCCTTCAAAAAATAGACCATCATAGAGAAACTCTCAAGACAATGAAGGGAGCACAAGGACCGACAAGAATGTCAAGATCAGGAGAACAAAAAGATGGTGAAGACAAGCTATTCATGGACACAACTAGCTGGGCCAGAGAAGCTTCGACAAGGTGGTTCAGTACCATAACCCTTCCAAGGATAAGGTAAACACCTTGAGGTACATAATCACTATTCAAAAAGCTTTTCTCAATCATAGTATGCACATAAATGAAGAACCAGACATGTTTAAGTTACAACGTCACTTGATCCAATATGATCAACTTAACATGTTCAGTTATTTTAATCTCTATTCTTAGCTTCACTCTCTTGATCTCACTGTCTTAACCACTTAAGCAAAAATGTTGCTTATTCAACATTTGGAAGATGATAGTCGTACTCATACAAAGAAAGACATCCATAGATAGACAATCCTTCCATGAGTTAAGCAATCTGATCTGTCAAATGTTTTTGAAATGTAACATTCATGCTCGTATTCTGATCTTATCACCGATAAACATTAATTTTATCTTGTTTGCTATACCTGAGGTTAGAGAAGAACGAACAAAAAATTTGTTTTGGTTGGTGTTTTTTCACCAACAGAGCCCCTACACTTGATTTCTACCTTATCTTTATGAGCAGGACACACTTTGAACAAAACATGAGGAGTTTGTCAACTCCCAAATTCTGTAAAGTGAAGGTCCTGAATCTACAAGAACACACACACACTGAGCAAGATGCTCCCAGCTTCCACAATCAATGCTTCACTTCAAACTGCTAGGCAAACGAAGGACATGGATGACACCATATCAAGAGGTGTAGTCATCAAGGTATCCACCCCTGGGATCAGATGATGCATCTAAGGAATGAACATGGTAAGAAGTTTGATGTTCAGAGGACTTAAAACATTGAACCTTCACTGGGAGGTAAAATTGGTAGTTATCCATATTTGTCCTTTCTGCATAATCATTTTCCTTTAGCATAATTCCTTTTTTGCATTAGCATTGCAAAAAAATTTGTTTGTTGCATCATAAATCTTAAAGCCCCATCTAGATAATTTTGTGGTGTGTAAGAACACATGGGAATATTCACTATGGTGGCACGAAAATAATAATAAATATGCATGCATTCATCCTGTTGCATTTTCTCTTGCATCATAGAAAATATAAAAATACAAAAATATTGAAAAAGGAATCCCACTGAAACTCTGCTTAGAAAAAAAGCTTTTGGACAACTAATGCTTAAGGGGCCAATCACTAACACTTAATCGGTCCCACAAGTTTTTTTTGTCTAATTGAGTTTCACAGGATTTGAAGGATCAAGAAGAGCGGACAAGCAAGTAGATATTCTATCCACTATTGGAGCACTATTTCATCAGTCATCAACATCAACCAATGCTCTTGTAGAGGAAGAACATTTCCACTACCAGTCTGCTACATTGCAAGATCGAATGACTACGTCAACATTTAGCTTGGGGGAAGGTACCCCGTGTATCTAGGTAAGTATCCTTACTGTCTTAAGTTTTCTTCCTATATAAATTAATCCAAATGAAAAAAATACTGAGCACATGAAGGTTCACACTTATATAATTATGGTTATGAGACATTCTTTTTATGGATTTTTTTACTGTATCTACTTTGTCGAGTTAAGTGTAACACCCTAAATTTTGCTTCTTTGAAAATAGAGCTAAAATAATTTATTTTGTATTTCTGTGCTCATGAAAATATAGTAAAATGAAATTTTTTCTTAAATTAAAATTCATCATAGGGTTTAGCAACGTTGTTGTGCATACATACTAGTACATATGTTTTATGTGATGTTCGTTTGTTACTCCTTTATGTGTTGACTGAGCAAAGTTTTTCAAATGCGTTTAGTAGATCGATCTTCCTTGACCAGTACGTCTTTATCTTTATCAACCAAATTTCTTGTTTCTCAGCTTAAGTTTTTATTAGGAGCTTTCTAAAATATTTTTTTGTTATCCTCGTCCATTAAGCACTCTCTATAAACTTTTCAGGAATTTTTTCATCTTCTGTTCTCACTTTTCTCTGAGCATGATCTAATTTTTAGATGCTCCAAACAATCTTATCATGAGCTCCAAAAACTTTATTCGGGTTCCCTATGTTCTATAATATCTCTGAGAATTTTTTCCGAATTTTCAGAGCTTTCGGAGTATTTTTCGTAGCATAACTACTAATTCTAGACTTTTCTAGAATTATTTTATCCATGAAAATAATTAATTCAAAAAATAATCCTATTTTTTCCAACGTCAAAGCCCATAATAAATCCCAAGGGAACCTATCCTGTGCAACAGAGCTTCGTGTGCAACCTATGCAACCACCAATTAAGGCCACAGGATCTAGATCTAACGTCTGAGGTTTTTTTCATTTAAACCCTCCCATCTGGATACACACGAGTTAGATTTAAACCCACAGGTAGAGGGGTTTAAGTGAAAAAACCTCACTCGTTAGATCTAGATCCTGTGGCCTTAATTGGTGGTTGCATAGGTTGCACACGAAGCTGGGTTGCATACGATACGTTGCCAAATCCCAAAGACCATGTATTTACTAATGGGCTTTAATAATTAATTAGGCATATTAGTAAAGATAAAGGTTACAAATCAATTAGTACCATATCGCTAATTGACGTGGAGGTGGGGAGTTTCTCTCCCTATATATATGTACCAACCCCTTAGGCAAAACACACCAAAGACTATCATATGGAAGTCTCTAATTTGAGAATTCCTAAGGTAGTAAAATAAAATTATATTTTCTTCTCTACAACGTGATCGCCATCGTCTCGCCTATACACGACATCTACGAACGGTCGGCTGCTCCAGCGTTGCTGTAGCTCCAAGAAAGCGTCGCTGCCGGTGAACCTGCTCCCTGTCCACCAACGTGAGTACGAATCACTTTGCCTTTCAGTTTGGAAAACGTAAACAGTTCGATTTTAGATTAAAAATATGTTTTCACTATTTACAGAATTGCCACTGACTTTCTTTTGGCCATAAAATATTCATTTTAACTCCGTTTTGACCCTTTTAAATTGCGTTGGATTCGTATTAATGAGCTCTACATGTTAGTAACACTGTTTTCTCAGTTTGAAACCTTTTATTTTCATGACCCTAGTTAATTAATTATTTTTCTAAAGGAAATCTTAGAAAATTCATAACTTTCCCGTTTTAACTCCGATTTTCGTGATCTTTACGTTCGTGTGATCGTAGCGATGCGTAGAATCTTTTTATAAACTTTTCATACTGTTTTTATATGATTGGTGTACTGTTCTAATTGTAGTCTTGTTTGCTTCGTGTATGTTTGTCTTCGATTGTTGTGTGTTGGTGATCGATGATCGAGTTTAGATGGAGAGTAGTTTTTGGTGATCAAGATCAGAGCTTTGACAACAAATAGGACCAGCAGAGTTAGCAAGATCAGCAAGAGCAATTGGATTAAGGCAAGTATAACATTTGGATTTTATTTCTGTGACCATGATCGTGTGTCTAGATTAATGCTAAGTAATAAACGATAAAAATGACTTTTTAGCCACTTGATGATTTATCTATAAGTGATAACTGGGACAACCGTGCAACCATGAGGGCTATAATGGCTCTGGCTTTAGTTAAGTATGAGTAATTTTTCTAGCACGTTAGCGGTTACCCGTTGTGGCGCAATTGGGGAATAGCAGACCGTGGATTCCTGTGGGTGGATCACATGGACTGACTAATGAAACCAAACGGCCCTAACTTGTTAGACGAACCTTTGAAAGACTTCATAGTGATCCCTGCCGACCTCCCTAGGAAGGGCATTAAGAGACTAGCTACCTCGGGCGAAAGGGTAAATCATGACTCATGGGTAAAGATGTACAACCTCTGCAGAGTGTTAAAAACTAGTATACTAGCCGAGCTCACGGTCAGGAGCGGCCTTGGGG
>Ga0182004_10001404_pt1 | contig 17564 bp, 12 predicted proteins | sample Sormic07211540_1_FD_120479 | JGI IMG/M metagenome (GOLD analysis project Ga0182004, IMG submission 120479) | Endophyte microbial communities from Sorghum bicolor roots, Mead, Nebraska, USA - 072115-40_1 MetaG | ecosystem: Host-associated > Plants > Roots > Unclassified | place: USA: Nebraska...
CCTGTGGACTTAGTCACATTCAACCTCTCCCTCATCGGCAACCATCCTCACCAGCAACCCGCATCGTACTGCCACCCTATCCTGCCATCCTGGACACGTGCCCAAAAAATGGTGTCAACACATACTTTCAGATCCACAATTTTTCAGTTCCAAAATAACATAGGTAGAGATTAATGTTGTAATTGAAAATTTTGCAAGGGGAAAAGGCACTTTCTTTGTATGAAAAATAAACTTTCTGTAGTTTTATTATGCAATGCTAAATAATAGCACTAGTAGCAAACTTTCGTTGTATGAATTCCATCGGCTGAAGTATTCCACAAGTTTCTGAATGTTTTTAGTATGAGAAAAAAAAGGTGGAATGCTAAATAATAGCACTAATTACATGATTCATTTTTTCTGTACAGACTGACTACAAGTCTACAATTAGGCATGCTAAGTTGATGATTATCATTTAATAAAAGATGAAATTCTGAAATGCTACAGATTCCCAATAACTATTGTTTACAGGTTCAGTTTATGAAGGCAACAACTGAGGCACTGAGCATAGATTCTGTTCCTCCATTGATACTCAGTTTGTAAATGCGACAAATCAGCATAAGGAACCAAAAGTACACTAGAATTTTTTTTTTTTGTACAGGTATCACCATTTATCCCCAATATCTGAAACTTCTTGCACCACTCTAGCGACTAATTAATTACCACTGAAATTCTCCTAAACTGAAAGCACACTATCCTACCAGGGTTCTATTAGTCGTGACTTTGTTTGAATCCTGCATCTCTAGTAATAGCTAATTAATAGTGTAGAAAACAAAGCAGTTTCTATGGTGTTCCTCATCCGGAGACCTTGGAAACAACCCGGCCAGTCTCCAATTCTCTGAAGCGGCCATATGTAAGCGTATATTGAGTTTTGAACAACGTAATATGACAGGAATTTCATGATAAACAATTAAACTCCAGCATGTACTATCAGAAAGTTCCCGTGATTAATTTGAAAAGAGCCAAATTAAACTCGGCTATCTGTTGCCAAAACCATAGCATCAAATCTCCACTGTACTGAACACACACACTGAAGGTAGATAGCTAGGATGATTTGGATGACTACATATAAATTTTTAATAGGAGAAAACATCTCAAGAGTGGAAAGATACCCAACATCAAACATGAACGATGCAGTTTAAAGGAGATATATACACAGGGGAGGAAGATTTTCAAGTGCAGCATCGTTCTGTCAGAATTAGCAGTTGAGCTATTAGCACCTCTACTGTCTTCTAATCTACAACAAAGCAATGCTAGGCTTTTGCAGATGCGCAGATTGGCTAGGGTTTTGCACTTGCATCTTGTGCCTGGCGGCCTGGCCCTGTTCTTGTCCGTGGCTTGCATCTCCAACGACGACTTCGCAGACTGCAGCGATCGACCTTCTGGGATAGATCGCCCTTTGTACTGCATGTGGCAATTTCACCTCCCATGTCATACGCGCAATGTCCTCAGCCTCTTAGCCAGCACCTCTGCATCATCTTGCACCTCATCAACGTGTAGTGTTCTCATCTTATTGGTCAGCATCTCTGCATCCGCCGGCGGGCAGCTGATCTCTCGGACACTGCGGCAGCGCTTCTGGCGCCTCCGGTGCGTGATCATCGCGTCGACGTCCAGCACCCCTCTCATCTCCTCCAAAGCCGTGCGCACCGTGACGATCCCGTGGGCCTTGGGGCTCCTGCCAAAGCCGCTCGTTCTCGCCATCTCAAGCAGCGTGGTCTCCCGCGAGATCGCCTCCTCCAGGATCGACCCGATCGTCCGCAGCACCGTGAGCAGTCCCTCGGACGACGCGTCCGGTCGAGCGTCCACGAACCTCCATCGGACTTTCCGGTCCCCGGCGCCGACGACGACGCGGGCCTGCAGGTGGACCGCCGCCGGCGAGACGCTGAGACTCGCGCGAGAGGGAGAGGGACCGGGGTGCTTCTTGATCTGCTCGACGCACGTGCGCCCGTCGTCGTCTGGTCCTCCTGCGAGGGGGGCGGGGCGGCTGTAGGGCAGGCGGATGCGGCAGTGCGTGGAGCTGGCGTCGACGTGGAGCAGAGGCGAGTATGGGTCGGCGGGGTCGACGGGCGCGCTGACCTCGAAGACGCTCTGGCCGCCCTCGGGCGGCGCGATCTCGAGCAGCGCCGTGTATGCGTAGTCGATGATGTTGAGAGCCGTCCTGTCCAGAATCTCCGAGGGGCAGTGGCCGGCGAGCAGCTGCAGCACGCGCGAAGCACTCCGGCGGCGACTAGTAGGCGGTGGTCGTCTTGGTTGCTTGGTCTCACCTTTCTCGGGGGCGGGGAAAAGGGTGATGGAGAAGGAATCTGGCCTAGGCATGGTGAACGACTTGACAAGATTATTGACGCCGCCCGGACTCGACGCATGGAGTTGTACTTGCGACGGCATATATGATGAACTAGCACTAGCAAGTCCGATGGGCGATGGCGGTGCTGTTGCCGGTTCTCACGTGTCGTCCGGAGTCCGGACTCGAGACATGATCCATCTACCAAGGTCGGTACTAAGATTTTATTTTTGAATTAAAAACTTATAATCTATATATATAAGCAGTAGAAACAGAGTACATACAAACTAAAAGTTAGGAATAACTCCCTGAATTTGGAGCACCTCAAATTTGCCATCTCTATATGATTTTTTTTTTCAAAAGCAAGTTCGTATCTCAACTTTTGTGTGAGTACATATGTGGAGCACTAATTTCAAATTTTTTGAGTGGCCATTTTTTTAATATACACACTACTATAATGTGGATTCATTGCGCTCAGATAATCACTGCTAGATCGGAACCCTCCATCACTATCGGTTCGGAACCTCCCACACTACACCATAACACTAAAATACCAAAGGACGTGAGTTGCTAAAAGTGACAAACAATGTTGAACCGTCGGTTGCTAAATATTGGTCTCTTGCTAATTCATTATGTTCCGATGGATTGCTCGTCGCTATATCTATTTTCATTTACCGTTGAATGATCAGTCACTATATTCTCGTATATAGCTAGGTCCGACCTTCGGTCGCTAAAGAAAGCCTAACATTGGTGCGCTCCCACAAATCATCTCCCGCGTTGTTTTGGCCCAATTATTCCTCGAAAACCCTAAGGCCTCCTCCATCCTCCCACCTAGGCTGCCATATATTTGCCAAAAGCTCACAAGCTTGCCTCTGTCCAACAGCCTTCGTGCATGGCTCTCCCCAAAATCCAGTGCCACAATTTTCTCCCAAATCTCGCACACTTTTGATCTACTGTCTTCCCCCAAATTTCTCGCGACTAAATCACGAGCAGCAAGCAGGAGCTGGACTCCCGCCGCCACCGCCTGTAGAGGTCTATTGCTATAGCCTTTAGCAACGGATTATCCATTGCTATACACCCTTTCAACAACTTCAAAGTTAGTCACTATTTAAAGGTTGTGGTGTAGTGCCATCAGTGGTGGAATTGCATCCAGTAGAGGATAATCGGTTTTCTAACCCGGCCAAAACGTCAACTGACATGGTAAGCAATGAGTCCGGAGCTCCCTCTTAGATTGTGCTCAATGAGTGTAGGCAGCATCAAAGTTCAAGGTTAAGAAGGAAGACAGTTCTAACTATAGATGCATCTTCTACAAGTTTTCGGGAGTAGTTAGCATGTCGTGTTGCGAGGAGGGCAATGTTCTTGTACCAACTGTAAAACCTCCGTCGCCAGCGCCTCGGCGCTTTTGTAAAAAACCTTCTACTTAATACAAAGATGCACAAACCTTTTGCGTATTCGAGAAAAATTAATAGTGGATGCCCATTCTAATACTAGGAGGAAGAATATGCTGATATGCTGAAAACTGAAAAGGTTGCCCGAATAGGTTGAGAGTGCACCTGTGCATGAAGAGGTGAACCGGAAGAAGCTCATGGATGAAGAAATAGCGAGGAACTTCTCTTTTTAGTTGAAATTGGAGGAGGAATGCTTGTTCCATTGAAGTTCATTGTAGTTCTAGTTGTGCATGTATTGTCAATTGTGTATGCTGAAACTGTATTCATCATCTCACAATTTATTTTTTTTAAGAAAAAATTACAACAAATTTCTTTATCCATGCATGCTTATTCCCTTGTATAGACCACGGGCATGAAACATGAAAAAAAAATATCTGTACATCATATATAGAACTCTCTGAACCTGTAAACTAATGCGGTGTATGATGTATGATCTGCTACCATCTTCTAGGCAAGGTCAATCTGACAGCTACCAACTACTGTACTTCCCTGCACTGCGGTGCCTCGTCCCGTCCAACGATCAGGCGGTGGTCGCCGCCGATTTCGGGTAAGGGTCGGTCCAGCACCCGTCCTCCGCCACGGCCTTCTTCCACCTCCTGTTGAACACCTGCAGCTCGGTGTAGGACCGCTGTCTCACCGCTAACCGGTCTCTCCCCAACGACGACGCCGACACCGTCGCCTTGCCGTCGTCGCCGAGCGTGGGGATGCCCCGGTGGAACACGTACTCGCTGTCGACGACGCCGACGTTGCGGCTCCGGTCGCCCTGCGCGCAGTAGCCGAGCTTGTAGTCCATGCCCCAGGCGTAGACGAGGTCGTTCTGGATCATGTGCCACGCGCACCGCCACGCCGCGCGCGAGAACACGGGCACCATCATCTCCACCCACCCCGTGCACGGCGGTCCCGTGCTGTTGCCGTAGCACCTGTCGTGCCCGTTCGTCTTGTAGTACCGCCGGTGGACGTCGCCGCTCCGGGCGCGCGCCGTGAGCCGGTGGTGGATCTGCGACCGCCGGTCCAGCGCCGGCTGCGAGATCTCCAGCCCTTCTTTCCTCACGATCCGCAGGTACCTGAGCGGGTCGAAGCTGTCCACCTCGATGTCCTCGTCCCAGAGGAAGACGTAGTCGTACTCCGCCACCAGGTCCGGGTGCAGGAACCTCTTGGCGAACCACCACTTGGTCTGGTCGCGCACGGCGACGTGGATCGCGCGGCGCGACCACTCGAGGTCTCGCCACCCGTCCACCTCGCCGTCGTAGTGGAACAGCATCACGGTGAACTTGGCCTCCGGAAACTGCATGACACGAGCAGCAACATACAGCACGGTGACCACTGATCAGTCAGCTGGTCTGTGTGTCACGATGGCATTGGCATGCAGGCACGCTAGCTGCTACTGTATTATATCTGACGAGCACGCATAAAACTGAAGAATGGAGGGCCTTGGCCCTGGTTCCTACCTTGGAGACGAGCTTGTCGACGATCGCCTTCTGCTTGATGCCGACGGGGATGGCGAGGAGGCTTTTTGGCTGCCTGCCGTTGCCGTTCTCCTTCCGTTCAGGATTGCCACCCAGCGACTCCATCTCGAAGTTGGACTTGTCCTGCACGATGCCCCTCGGCAAGGGCTCGCTGCCTGGAGGTCTACATTTATTCTGAACAAGAGTTTTCAGCACAAGCAATTTTCAGTAACTGCTGTCGTAAAACTCTCATCAGCTGTCAATTTCTCACAAAGACACCATTTTTCACCTCACAGATGTCGGGTTCCTCTGCTGGCTCAGCACGCGGCTCGGTCGTCGCTGAAGACCTCAGCTCGCTAGTGGCTGGAGGCCTCATCTCCACTGCTGCAATCACTCCTTTCGGTTGCAACTGCAATATGGACAGACTCTGCAGAAACAAGTTGTGCAGGAATGAATGAACTTTCAGAATTCAGAAAAGAAACCACACCAGCTGAAGACATCCAATCCAAGAAAACATGCCAATCTGTCAAAAGTCACAATAACGCACCTCCTTATGATCGAGCGTGACAATTGCACCGGCGACGAATATCAGCACGAAGAAGAAGACCAGCGCCGCGGGCGGCGCAACGCTGAAGAACCGTTTGTGCCACGCATCGTTGGAGATGAGACCCTGCGGCGCGTCGTCGGAAGGAATAATGAGCGAGGACATCATACGTATAGTTGCAATGGCATGGCGTCAAGATTCAACATGTCTGAATTCAACAACTACTGAAACTAGACTTGACCAGAAAGCAAGTACTTCTGGACTCTGGTGGAGGAAATCTGTTAAGGGAGGACAAGGAGAAGCCAAAGTCTATTCCAGGGAAGAAAACCCAGTCCCGGAAGGTAAGCTATACTAAAACTCGCCCTGAAATCTATTGCAACTGCAAGTGTGACCTCTACGCAAAGAAACTCGCTATGGTTAAAAGATCAGCAACCCCAGCATGCTGCACGAGCTGTATTCAGAGACCAGAGGGGCAAAGCATCCAAATAAACACTGCAATTTTCAAAGAGAAGGGATGTTCAAATCGGTTTTACATGGCCTCATATGCCAAAAACAATTTCTTTTCAATGTGTAGAAACAAACTTTGTCAGGTTGTGACAGGAAAACTTTTTTCAGACCTTTGCAACAAACAGGGGAGTCACTTGTAAAGGAAGGCAATTAGTTCTCCAACTGCACTCGAACTAACTGATAAAGCACGTGTAACTGTCAACGATGGTTTTGTGGGGGGGAAAAGAGTAGAATTATGAAATGGGCGATTGCAAATTCGAGGAAGCAACCACAGAATTCAAACCTGAACATGAGGCACCCCATATGCAGAAATACCAGGGCTAACTGAATTCCCAGTTACTAGTCGAATTAAAGAAGGAAACTGGTTTCTGTTTCATGGAACTTCCACGGTTCCACCTCCAAAAGGCAGCAAGTACCAGAACATTTTTATGGGGGTGCTGTTGAAAACTTCTCGTTTTTTTTTTTTTGAAGTAATAAAACATCTCGTTTTACCTACCAAATTTGTCAACGGAGGAAAATAAATGGAGAATTTCAATTCAAGGATGGCGACTGATATACATCAAAAGATGATAGAAGCACAATTTGTTTTTCTCCTGGGGATCGTAAAAATCATTCTTTGAACTGAATTCAGTGAATTCCTTTATCAAATCAGTGATACAACAGTGGCGGAACAAACATGCTGAAGAAGCGAATCGACTAAGTTTCAGCCGACTAATCGCTTTTAAACCGCAATCGGACAATGGATTCTGGCAAGAAATTCTTACTAGAAAACTCAACACGTGCTCAGAAACCTTGCAGAATTCCGATTGTCGAGCTCCTGAACTGGACAAACTGAAAGAAGCGAGAAACCAGCAGCGGAAACAGCAGAGCCGATAAAACTGAGAGGAGGCCGTTAAGCCTTCTTCGTCCTCAGAAAAAAAAAACCATCCCCCAATCAAAATCCTATCGATTAGTCTATCAGAGAAAGCTAGAACGCTGGAGAAATGGTATGGAAGATTTCGCGAAGAAAAGAACAGAGGAGAACAAGGAATCGCCGTACCATCGCGGGAGGATCACGAATCCGTTGGGAAGTTGCTGCCGCTGATGATGATCATTTGGGGCTGGAGCTAGCAATCCAAGACTGCGCCGCAATCGGAATTTTGTGATGCGAAGAAGAAGCCGGAATTGGAAATGAAGAGGCCGAGAAGAGGGGTTGGAGTCTGGAGAGTTAACGGAGGGATATTTTTAATGCTTCTAGCCCCTCGTCGGCTTTCGGTTTCATTTCATACTAGTGCCTTTTCCCATTAGACCCCTGATACTTGGTCTATTTCGTAGAATGTTCATTTCTTGGCTAAGTCTTTTTACAATAGAGATATAGAAGAGACTAAAGATATGGATTGAGCTGCCAAAATGAAATAGATATATTAGTGATAGCATGAGATTGTGACAATTTAATTAGTAGAGATGAGAGTACGTTTACTGATGCGATCCTAATGAGAGTGGAAACATGCCTTTGTCATCTTTTTTTGTCTTTTTATTATACTATTTTTTCCTCAAGTAACAAAAAGATTTACGTATCATTGTACTAAGAGGGTGAGTTTGAACATACAACAACGCATTTTTGACGAGCGTCGTAGCAGGTCGACCTAAAACAGTCACACATGGACCATCCTAGCAAGCAAAATGAAGTTTCAATATTACACAAATAAAAAAACAATTGATACCAACGTAACAGTGCAACCTAAGAGGTGACATTCCGTTTCTATTGGTGCTTGCACGAGCATTTTCCTTTATCGTATCTTTTTAACAGAACCTTCATTATTATAATATTAAATCAAATAGTTCGTAGTCAACTATTTGTTCTCTTTTAATCACTTTTCAGCAAAGAAATATGCTCTACAAATCGATTTGTGTTCAATTTTTTTCCTTTCTTCCTTTATGTCTTTGTACTTCATCCAGTGGAAGTGTCGAAGAAGCTAGTTTTAACATTGTTGTATTTGCGGATTTTCTAACTTGGCTCTGTTTGGATTAACTAAATAAGTTGCTAGCTACTAAAAATGCTAGCTAATCTAAACAGCTCATGACCCTAGGTTATAGTTCAGTTTATAGCCATTATCCAACCTTACAAAAAGTTACTTAGCTGGATTTTGCCTAATCCAGGGCCTTTATGTGTCGCTAACATGAAATACCTAATAAAATTATTTAGTCAAGAGAGGGGGGTCAAAGTCCAGAGAGAAATTGATCAAAAAGTCCCTAGAGAAATTTGCAGGGGCCCTAGCTTCATCAACTATTCTAGTCCTTCATCTGTACAGGTTTTACTTCGGCCTTGTTTAGTTCACACCAAAATTCAAAAACTTTTAAGATTTTCTATCACATTAAATCTTGTAGCACATGTATGGGCCATTAAATATAGATAAAAAATAACTAATTGTATAGTTTGTTTGTAATTTGCGAGACAAATCTTTTTAGCCTGGTTAGCACATGACTGGACAATAATTGCCAAATACGAACAACAGTGGATCTAAACAAAGCCTTTGTTTCTGGGCTGAAAGTTGTCCTTGTTTGATCGAGGCTGGCTACACCTGTCTCTTTTGTTCACAAACTCGAGTCATGTAAGTTGCAGAATGGCGTGATCACCGTATCCATGAATTCTGTGAAAAGTCAGGGGAACGATTGCAAAATATGACGGAATAGTGGAATACCACTCATCGAAGTCAAAAAGATGGCACCAGGCCATATCCTACTCTACGGACTACAGGCTACAGCCAGGAGCCGAAGCCGAGGACCCGTGCCTCATCAGTTTTCTCCCACCAGCTAAGCAGAAAAATCCCATTAATATCTTTTTCTTATATAACAGTAATAAAAAATGCTTAATAAATATACACATGCTTACGAGGTACTACACGTCTCCTATGTTATAGTACTGTATATCGAGGAAGATCACCTTTTCTAATAAAAGATGAGATCTTATGTTAAAAATGTTCTAGGGGAGCAAAAAAACATAATACAATATGCTACAGAGTATTTAAATGTTTTCAAATATTTGAATATTTTTTATCTCGAGTTTTAAAATCTGTACTGGATGTTCGTATCTATGAAAATAATCACATAATTTTTTAACATATCTTTTTGTGTTAACTATAAAAGGACTACATATATTCTATGGGGACTAAGTGGACAAAAGAGCATATTTAGGGTAGTTCCAGATGATATGTGATCACACCAATTAATTTTTTATATACATTATAAGAAAAACTTGTCATCGATGAATCGTGAGAAGGATGTGTGTGATTTGATTGGTAGTGGAGGAGTACTAAGTTGAAGCCCACGCCACTTCCTTCTCTCCCGTAATATAGACGATTGATCAAATCAAACATCATTAGGCTCAGGGACTCAACACTACTATAGAATTTCTTTTCTGAGGCGGGTAAAAACAAATTTTCGAGGTGGGCAAGATAAATGTCTCTAACAGAAGGTCACAGTTAATCAAGCATTAACAGATGCGTTTGTTTGCCCGCCTCGGTAAATAATTCAGAAAAATAAAAAAAGTGTAAAAGCCCGTTGACAAGCCCACTGAGCCCATCGACGGCCCTGCCAAGCCCAATCCACCACTGCTGCCGCCCCAAGCCCGGTGCGCCGCCGCCACTGCCGTCCTCGCTGTCCTCGTAGCCAGCGATGAGGTGGGCGCCGGATCTGCGACCAGGGACAAGGTGGCGGCCGGATTCGCCTCCGAGAATGAGGTGGTGGCCGGATCTGCTGCCAGGGACGAGGTAGGGCCCAAATATGCTGCCAGAGTTGAGGTTGAGGCTGGATCCACCATGGGGGAAGAGATGGGGGCCGGATCCACCGTCGGTGACAAGGGGACCCGCGCTTGCCGCCTATTTGGAGCCGCTGAGGAAGAGGTTGGGGATGGATTTGCTGCTGGGGAAGATGTTGGGGCCAAATACATCGCCGAGGAGGAGGGGGCAATGCTCGCCACTGATTTGGAGCCATGCCGCCATGGCCAGAAGGAGGAGGGGCACCGCTATTGTGGGAGCGAGGAGAGGCCACCCCGCGCGCCGCTGCCTGCTGCAGAGAAGGGGGAGGTGGGGCGCATCCGGGAGAGGGTGGGGCGCCGCTGCTGCAAAGAAGAGGGAGGAGGGGGAGGTGGGGCGCCACTGGGAGATTGCCATGGGGCGCTGCTGCCTGCGCGAGGTGAGAGAGGAGTGCGGCTGCGTGAGGTGGAGAAGTGTTCGATTGAGGGCTGAAAACCCTAGCCTCTTATTATATACGTGACCTCAGAATTGGGCCTCTTGGGCTAGTGGGCTAGACTTGATTTACTGAGGTGGTTGGAGTTAAAATGTCCGCCTCGGTTAATTATTTACTGAGGCGGTTACGTTAGGATGTCCATCTCAGTTAATGTGTATTAACTGTGGCAGGTATTTTAAGGGTGTCCGCCTCGGTTAATCAATTTTATGAGGCGGTTTCTGTAACCGCCTTAGTTAATAAAAAATAACCGCCTCAATTAATGTCAGACATTAACCGAGACGGTTAAAATTTCTACCCGCCTCAAAGGGTGTTTTCAAAAGGTCTCGAAAAATCTTTTTTTAAGTAGTGCAAGCACATGTTTTATTTTTTATTTTTGAAAAAAAAATGACTCAAGCACAAAGTTGTGATCTTTTTGAGTTGTACCTAGAACAAGTATCTTTTTACATTATCTAGATGCATAGCCAGTCGGATCAGAAAGCTATCTCCACCATTGAGAATCTGAGATGGGGTCACTATGAACTTCAGGATATGTAGAATGGAAAAATACCAAAAAGAAAAACATTCCCGTCACCGTCGAAGACTAGAAAATTGCCCCGGGCTCTTAGCCATCAACTTTATTTTCCGTATGTTGGAATTTTGTTTTATGTGACTGCAGTCCTATGTATATTCTGTTATGTCCTCGTCAGTTGCTGCTTCTAGAGAAGTTATAAGGCACACGTCTACATCAGCAAAATGAATAATTGGCCATGATCAAGCTATTTATGAGTGAAGACCAAAAAAACTAGAAGAGGGGAAAATTTTCTGAGATAGAAACATTCCCGCTGGCGTCACAGATAGACAGCACAAAAGTCAAATCAGAGTAACTATGGAAATCATGGAAATCGAGTCTCTGAAACCATTAAAAAAACTCACAGATAAAATCATTAGACAGCAATGAACACTCCAGCTAATTAGTTCTGGCAGGGACAGTGCCAGGATTTCCAGTCTGAATAGATACTGAGGCGGCTCCATTTGGTAAAAATTCAGATTCACGTTGCGGTATCTGTCGAAACTGGCCGCCTATTTATCACAATAAACAACGAATAATATTTTTAATTATAACTTTTTAGACAAATGAACGAGGTAATCTGACAGGGCAGTAGTAGCATGCATGCAGAAAGGGTAGAGCAGAAAGCCAGAGACGCGTTGGTTCCAGAATGAGACGATTCTGCAACTTTTGGTTAGGAAGCCGTTCAGGAGAAGCACATACTGTAGCTAGCTGGGGTTGAGGTGCACGATGGGTCAACCAACAAGTGATGAAGGAACCTGCAGTTTTTTTAAAAAACAAAAAGAGACTTGGACCAATCCCAAAAACAAAACTAGGTATCATTATATATCAATTATTAATTAAGAATTAACTATTTGATGATAATAATTAAGAAGATATGGCTGGTCTGGACCAACTAAGCTAACTCAACTTCCTTTGGTTATTTTTTTTCAGCTGCATTGGAAAAACAAGAAAAGAAAAGAAAAACCTGCCGCTTTTTTATTATTATGATGAAGATATTTTGGTTTATGTTTTGTTTTGGACCTGTATTTCTCGGCTAGGCACTTTGGCTCAGAAAAACAAAGGTCCAGAACGTAATAATCCCATCCGTGAAGGGGCCCTAATAAATAAATCCATACCCCCTTTATCTCTATAAATATTTGTTATTTGCGATCTAAACAATTTTAACTAAATATATATATTAAAATATTAATATTTATGATAAAATTAGTATTATTGAAACGATCTTTGAATCTAGTTTTTTAATAAATTTATTTAAAAATATATATTATATATATATATTACGAATCGAATTAAACATATAGCATATATATCAACGACGACAAATATTTAGAGATATAGTAATGCCACTAGTTTTGAGACGGACGGTCCGGACCATTCCAAGACGACGTGCTAGCTCCGGCACATAGCCACATACCGTGCGCTTTGACTTGCTTTTGCTACGCAGCCAAAGGGGACTCGCGCACCGGTAGTCCACTGCTACGGTGGCATGCCGCGATTCTTATGAATCGTCGACCCGATTCCGCAGCCAGAACTGAAAACGTTCGGAGTTCAGAGCCAACACGGGGAGAACAAGTCCCGTCGTGCTTTTTTTAAGGTAGAATAAAAAGGTCCAGTCATCCTACATAAATTGCTAATATTGGAGTCAATAACATGACAAGGACGTAATGATCGATGTCCGTCAGCGTAATTTATAATATATGAATATATCGGGAAAAAAAATTCACTAACACCTTTCGAAAAAAAAAAATTCACCCTTTTTGAACTAAAAAACTTTCTGAATCCCAAAAGTAACATCCTGTTTTCTTTATCTTAGAAAAAACAGAGCAATCTAGTAACACTGCCCAAACCAATCAAGAAAACACAAAGTGCGCGCTTCCTTTATGTGAGAGGGGGAAAACAAATACTACACAGGCCTTGTTTAGTTCCAAAATATTTTGCAAAATCGACACTGTAGCTTTTTCGTTTGTATTTGACAAATATTATCCAATCATAGACTAACTAGGTTCAAAAGATCCGTCTCGTCAATTTCGATCAAACTATGCAATTAGTTTTTATTTTTATCTATATTTAATACTTCATGCATGTGTCTAAAAATTCGATGTGACGGGGAATCTGAAAAATTTTGCAAAATTTTTTGGGAACTAAACAAGGCCACAGAAGAGTGCTTCTGGTCGCTAGAAAATGGCGCACCCGATACCACTTGATTGATGTGCAAGGATTGGACAGGTCTTGCTGATTCTGAAGGAAGCCGAGACAGGCGTTACCCGGCGCTGACGCAAATGGGCCGGCGGAGGCGGAGGAGGAAAAAAAAAAAAAGGCGACGGCGACGGAGAGGGATGGGTACGTGCGTGCTCGCTCGGTGGCCGCGTGGGTGGCGTCAACGTCCGCATCATTTCATTTGGGCCAGCGCTTGCTTCCCTTATCCCACCCCCACCCCCACCCCCAGTCCCCCACGCCCCACAGAGACGGCTTTGGGATGAACTGGACGGGACGGCAGCTGACGGGCACCCGCCGACCAAGACGTCCCGCTGTTGTGTTGCTCTTGCTCAGGCACGCCAGGATCGGTGTTTGGTCCGATCCAGTGGGCGGCGTCACGGGGTACGAGCGACGTGCTCGGATGATTGATCCACGAACGTTACGTCCCAGTTGCTGTGCCTGTAGGATGGATTGCTGCCCCCGGCTTGGGCCCGTGGTTGATGCTACCAAATGGTGCCAAAGAATCCTTTCGCTTTCGCCGTGCTCGTTTAATACCCGTGTGGTGCTAGCAAATAGGCCTCCTCCTTTAGAATACAACAACTTTACAGAAATTAAGAATCGTATATAGGAATTTCACTGAAATCCCCTCATTAGAAAATCGTTTTTTTTTGGTGTTCCAAAGGGGCTGAAGGAGAACCGGAGCACCCGCGGAATATCATAGTTATTCTTTATTAAAATAGTGGTAGTACTACTTCTGTCCCTGAAAACTTCAATTCCTAGAATCCGTGTCAGTCAAACTTGTTTAACTTTGACCAACTTTATAGAAAAGTACATCAATATGTATAATATAAAATGAGTATCTTATGAAAATATATACAATAATAAATCTAATGGTATTAATTTGGTACTATAAATCTTAGTGTTTTTTCTATAAATTTGGTTAAAGTTTTAAAATTTTGACTTAGAACAAATCTAGAAATTGCAGCTTTCAGGGACGGAGGGAATAATTAGATCCGATTTAGACCTATTAGCATATAATAGTTAGCTAGCTAATAACTCAGCTAATATTAACTGCTATTAGCTGGTTTGGTTTTATTATTTAGTGAGATAACTCTTAGCTAGTATTCTACTAACAATTAGCTAGACTATAAGTAAGACTCATTTATTTATTAGATTTAATGAGCTAATTATTAGCTCTATGGATCTAAACATATCGTCATCACCATCATCACATATGAGATATGACTCAGGAAAGGTTGGCCTGTTCCAAACAAGATCTGTTCGTTTAGCTGATAAACCATGGTAGAAAATATTGTTTGCTAACAGATTTAGCTGCTAAACTCATGCGATCTTCTTTGATAAAACTGTTGGCTAATTTCGATTTGTCATGCTGGCAGAAAAGGAAGCATGCCCCTCTCTCAGCCCATTGAAATTGATCTGCCCTTGACCTAAGCCCAAAAACTTCCAGATCAGGTCGTCAGGCCACTGCGAAACTTCATGGGCCTCAAATATACCGCTGAAACTTCAGAAAGTCGAGACTCCACGGCCTGCACGCTGCGCAGACAGCCGGCATTACAGAGACTGCAAACAGCATAAAAAGTACCACTTCATGGTTCACATTGCATTGCATCACAACTCACATCCCACACAGAAGGTTAAGACACCGCACCGACCATAGTTAACAAACAAACACCAACATTCTGATGATGTTGATGCTAGGATATACTTTACTGATGATCCAGCCTTGAATGCCGAGGGCAAAACCACTTGTTAATTCCCTGTAATACTCTATGCTAATGATAAGCCCCTAAATACCTCCAAAATACACCCGCCACAAGCCCACGATGGGATGAAAAAGGTGAGGCGCTGCAGAACTTGTAGCAAAACGACTGCACTGGGCTACTCAGTCAATGGGAGGTACACCCGGTGCTGCTGGCTTGGAGTAAGCCTCCTCCGGCAGGTGGGGCACTTCTTCTGGGCCTGAATGGCAGCCTTGATGCACTTCTGGCAGAAAATGTGGCCGCAGACGGTGGACGCTGCTTCAGTTAGCTCATTCATGCAGATTGGGCAGCTGAACTTTGGTTCCTTCGGGACCTCCTTCACAGGTTCAGGGGGTGCCTGGATCAACATTGGCACAAAGAAACATTTAAGTGAGCAATACAGAATAGTTTTACTGATCTTATATTGATAAAGGACACCAGAGAGTTTTTACCTTGAAGGTGTTGACTTCTGGTGTGTCCACTATACTTATTACAGGGCGGGCGTTGGTTGCTCTCGGAGGCTCGTGCCTACGGTTTATGCCCAGAGATAGCAGTGTGTTCACATGCTCATGAAGAGCATCCCCTAGAAAGAATGAAACATCCACCCAGAAAGACAAGTATGTGAGTCTCTTAAGATTCCATTCCTACATGCTAGGCATACTTAGCAAAATTAAGAACAAAAATTTACAAGGTGATATTTAACACTTATTTAAAAGGAAATGCATCACTAAGGCTACGATTATATAACATAAACGCTTGTCGTGTGTGCAAATGATCAGGTAAACAATAATTAAAACATACAAGGCAGCCTAAACCAACTGAAACCAGGGAAAAAACATAACATTGGTATCCAAAACTGCTAACACGACATAGACATGTGTGCACATGCCCATGCTATTAACCTTCCAGTGGAACAACTCTCAAGTCAGTATGCCAACCAGTGTTTCAATTTCAATCCCTGTTTCAAAGGTGTGGCCTAGGCGCCCAGGCATACCCAGCTCACCTTGGGGAACACTAGCAACGTGTTGCCTAGGCGTCCAAGCAGACATAGCACTCACCTGGATGCCCAGTCACCTTTGAAACCATGATTTCAATTCAGTACATTGGAAGACATTAGTGATCTCTGATATTACTGCTAGCTTGCTAAACAAACCATGTGAACGATACCAGCCACAACAATAAGATTATGTTGTTACATGGGCAGCTAACAACTAGCCACGCTAAAAAAAAATAGCGCTACATTGTGAAGCACTAACACACATCACCTAAATTTTTATGCTTAGCAAGCTAAACTGTAAGAAACATGACCTACATTATGATGCTACCTCCTTTAAAGTGCAGGGAAAACATCACAACTACTAGAGAATGAAGAGCAAGGCAGTCCAACAGAGCAAAACTATAATATAAATTACTATGTGCGAGATGGAATAAGAACCATGAGTTTCAACACAAAACAACTAGATTGCTGCATAAAAATGAATGGCGGAATGTGGTTTCTAAAATTCATGCCGGAGATAACATCAAACCTGCTGGTTCTGGGTTTGTTTCAGAATCATCATCTATTATCACAACTGCTGTCCTGGTCGACTGTTGTCTTGCCTGAGACACGAAGGCAAACAATCAGATAATCATTTTTCCATCTTAAGTCATATAAGAAACTAAAGCAGACCAAAATAATATGCAAATCTACAGATAGGCACTAGAACAATGCACAGGTACATACTTGAGGGAGTGAACTTGAAGAATAGATAACAACATCATCATCGATGGCTTCCACATCGATGGGGCAACTAAGCATGCCAATGCGAGGTTCATCAGTAGCCGGTGGCGTACTGCTCGAAGCCTGGATGTGCTGCACAGGCATACTGCTTGAAGCCTGGATGTGCGAGACAGGCATGCTGTTGAAAGGTAGAGCCCCCTCACCAGCCCCTTCAGCAGGGGGGCAGTTGAGGTCCAAAAGCTGAGAATGCGACTTAGTCGTAGTCCTCCGCCTCTTCGGAGTCCGCCTTCCAGCACCATGGGAGTTCATGGTGGGTAAAAGATACTGGCTTGCGCAAAGTCAATTAAAAAAATGTATGTTAGTAGAAACTTCAGCAATGATTACAAGCACAATCACAACAGCTTCGAAACAGAATGAGGAAATAAACAATATTGTTCTCGTGACTCCATAGTAAAATCGATCTTATATGATTTAATAACATAGAACAACATTCTTAAACAATGGAAACATGCTTTACCCAACTTCTCTACAGGAATGCTATACAAAGCACTTATGGATACACAACCGAGATAAACTACACCTGACGAGATGCAAGAACTCTAGGAAAATCATCTGCGTACCATCCCCACAAGACCGAATCCAATCAACTAACCAAAATCTAGAAATCTAGTCTTTTTGAAAAGGAATTAGTACGTCCAAATGCCTTCCTAAAGCCTCAGGCTCCGCTTCAACCAAAAGGGGCTAAAAAAATCGCACCTTTCTACCGCTTTCCCCAATTCCCCAACCCCTAACCATCTGTGTCGGCAGAGATCCCCGGAATTCCACCCCAGAACCTTGTATTCCGCCCAGA
>Ga0182004_10001405_pt1 | contig 17563 bp, 8 predicted proteins | sample Sormic07211540_1_FD_120479 | JGI IMG/M metagenome (GOLD analysis project Ga0182004, IMG submission 120479) | Endophyte microbial communities from Sorghum bicolor roots, Mead, Nebraska, USA - 072115-40_1 MetaG | ecosystem: Host-associated > Plants > Roots > Unclassified | place: USA: Nebraska...
TATGCAGCATGTCACTGATTTGTCTGGGAGGGAAACTCTGGTTCGGATCACTGGTACAATCCTACAACCTTGGTCCATACTTGGCCTAGATGGCAATTGTATTTAGTTTTAACCATGTTGTGCAAAACTATGTAGGTGGCATGAAGGTCAAAGCTGATCGTGATGAGTCGTCGCCTTATGCTGCTATGCTTGCTTCTCAAGATGTTGCACAGCGTTGCAAGGTATTTGTAGTGAAGTGAAGAATTTCGTTAGAGAGATTCTACTGCAATCAATCGTTGTTTCATCTGTGTATCCAAAGATGGTGTTTGCTAAATTAAATTGACGATTAGGATTATGTAAGGCTGCTTAGGTTGCTGTCAAGATAAGTAATCTGTGAGATGGTCTCGTTTCTTCAGGAGCTTGGTATCACTGCGCTGCACATTAAGCTTCGTGCCACTGGGGGCAACAAGACCAAGACCCCTGGACCTGGTGCTCAGTCTGCTCTCAGGGCCCTTGCTCGTTCTGGGATGAAAATTGGACGCATTGGTAAGAAATCTGAATCTTGCAAGGGCAAACTGTTTTATTGATGTTGCCCAATTTCATTGATGTTGCATCAATTATCAAATGATTTGTTGTTTCTGTATGTTAATGGCAACATTTGTGTTATGTGCAGAGGATGTTACCCCGGTTCCCACTGACAGCACTCGCAGAAAGGGTGGTAGGAGGGGAAGGAGGCTGTAGGCGTCTTTTCCTTGCTATTTGCCATCTCTTGCCACTGGCCTCTGGGTAGCGTTGCTTTTGCTATGCTTGTCAATAGGAGCAAATTTTGCTCTATGTCGAGGATCATTTACTGTTAGTCGAATCTATGATGTGCATGGATAATGTTTTGGTTGATGAATTGACGTTTATGCTAAAGATGCATTTTCACTCTATAGGACCGGGCATTGGATTAATGCCCTGTTTTGATGAGGTGCAGCTGATTTTTGCTGTCTGATCGGAACCTGCTTTCTGATTACGAGTTTCAGCGTGTCAGGTTATGACAGTGTGTTATGATTGTGTATATGACAGTGTGTTATGATTGTGTACGGGCCAGGTAACCCTTGCCTCGAATGGAGCACACAAGGCTTGCACGTCGCTGATGGCGGGCACTCGGTGAGCGCGCCGGTGAGCAGGTTCAGGAGTAGGATGGCGGCGGTGGTCTTGTCGCACAGGACGAGGAGGCCCTCCACCGAGCCCAAGTGGTGGTGGGAGCCGGCGTCCGTGCGGGAGCTGGTGGCCACGTTGACGAGGGTGCAGCGCGACGTCGGGGCGCAGTGGAGCGTCGCGATCCAGTCGCGAGGGCGGAAGCCGCTGTGCGCGCGCGCCAGGGCTTGCACGCCGCGCGGAGGCGGAGATACTCAGCCACGTCGACGGCGAGCAGCCGGCTGGCGACGTCCTGGACGATGTCGGGCTCCAGGTTGGCGCAGTCCGTCGTGCGAGAGGATTATCAGATTGAGTTGAGCCGCCGTGGCGACGGAAAAAAAAACGAAATTATGGGGGTGGGGGACTAAATCGGATTCACCATTCGGTTCCTCCTTGTGCTTGGTATAATCCGTCGGCGAGAGAAGTGTGGTCGGTACAGTACATGATCCCGTCGGATCGGCAGATCTCCGCCGCGTCCGCTTCTTCCAGCGATCGGCCGATTGGGCGCAGTAGCCCATATGGATGAGGAAGACCACCCAGACACACCCCAACTTCTGCTGCGCGCAGCGCCGCAGCCCGCGGCGATGGACCTGGCGTCGACCGACCTCGCGGCGCTGGGCGCGGCGGAGCTGGTCGGCATCTCGGCGTCGATCCCGCGCGCGGCTCCCCGCACCTTCGCGCTGCTAACCGCCTGCCTCGTCTTCCCGCTCTCCTTCGCCGTGCTCGTGCACTTCCTCTTTCTTCGGCCACACCCCATCCTCGTAGCGCCCGTTTTCGTATACAAAAAAAAAAAAATCTGGGCCTCGGCCCGCCTACGTAACTCGGCCCACCTACGTAACTCGGCCCACACAGCTCGCTTGCCCGCCCCGCCGCCCGCCCTGCCGCAACCGGCGACCGCGGCGGAACGGAAGCACCTCGGCGTGCGTACCTTCCACGCGGGGCCGTTGCTGCGGCGCTGCGTCAGATCGACGCGCGGCGCTTCCGGCCCCCAACACTCTCGCCGCCTATATAACTCGCGCCCGAATCGGAGGCGGCGGCGGCCTCCTCTGTCCTCTCCGCGCACCTTCCACCACGCTCTGGAAGCTGTTTCCCCTTTCTCGAGAACGAGAGTCTAGGAAGCTGGTGCAGAGATGGCCGCGGAGAGCTGTGTCCCTCGGCCCCTGTTCGGCGGCGCCATCTCCACCACCTTCCCCGCCCGCTTCCAGGTACGAGGCTCCCCTCCGCCGCACCCCCGCAACCTCCTTGCCCTCCGAGGTCGAGCTTCCGTTTTGCCTCGTGCGTGTATCTGTGTGCTTACGCTTCGTTTGGACCCTCGTGTTTTGATTTGTGCAGGACGTGAGCGACATCCGGGAGGTCCCCGACCATCAGGTTCGTAAGATCCTCGCTTCCGAGTTCTTATCTACTTATACATGGATGTGTTCGGGTGTTGTTTAGAGAATCCGTTTGAATTTAGTCTGATGGGCTGGCTGTGCTGCGCAGGAGGTTCTCTTTGATCCATCCCGCGACGAGAGCCTCGTCTTCGAGCTACTTGACCTCAAGGGCGAGGTGGACGACGCCGGCAGCGCGCTCTGGTTCCTGCGCGACATCGCCAACGAGCAAGACGCCGGGGACAACTTGGTTGGTAACAATACTCAATAGTCCCTTGACTTGCCTATATAGTGTTTAATGACTGATCAGCTACCGCCTGCTGGAGGCTGTCTGCTACTCTAGTTGCAATGTAATTGTCCGTGCAATACAGCCAATGCTAACTCATTGGGCGAATTAGCAATCTGTTCCGAAACTATGTGTATGTGCGTACTGTGCCTTGGATGGCGGCAATGTTACCTGATTGTACTACATTGATGAACAAAAGAGACCTGTTGGTAAAATTTTGCCGGTTTGCTTGCTAGGTGGTGGAGCATTCTGGGACACTTGAGCTAGCTGCTTTGCGTCTTGGAGAAGCCCCTGTGGTGGCTGCAACAGCAGTTGGCCAGATGGTAAGCTCATTTGCTGTACAAATATGTTGTACCACCCGATCGTCAATGTATCTCCCACTGATTGGTGTTTTTCAGTGCTTTGAATAGGATCGTGGAAAGTTTCTGATCTTGTAGGAATGTAATGTTATATTGTTGTGATGCATAGAATAAACTAGTTTTCAGTAGCAACTTGACATCCTATTCTCTTAAAAAAAAGTTGACATCCTTGAGAACGGTAATTATGAATCTACATCAGTTAGTTTGCTCAAATATTCATATGGTACCTACATCTTCAGGAATTAGATATGATCTGGACATGTATAAGTACATCATTCTCATCTCTTGTATAAGTGGGAGAAAGAAACAATCTGTAGTCTTCATTTGGGAGAAGTGGTCATCCAGGAAACGCTGTGAGATTGTTTGAACTGTGTATGAATGATTATGTTAGCATTTCTAATTCAGTTCATTGATATGAATTGAAATGATCTAGTATTAGAATGGATAAGAAAGAGGTGTTCATAAAATGCATTGTAGGATCTCATGCCTTTTCATTATTTACATAGGCCGTCTCAAAAGGGAGGCAGGGCAGAGAAGCGCAGAACATTGTTCGAGTGAGTATAACCACCCTTCATGAGTAATGTTATGTGGTAATTTTAGTCACTCTTTAAACTTTGAATTCCTTGTTAACTTTTACAGCTTTACCTGGCAAACATACGCCTCAAGAGTGCAGCAACCGATGTACTTATCACCGCATATGAGCCGCTGCTGATAAAGTAAGCCCTCTCGATCACTATCACAGCACTTTACATTATTAGTTTGTATTTTATTCTTGAACAAATATTTCAACATTACATACTTTGTCAAGGTTGGGATTGTGTTCCAATTTTTCATCACACAACTACCATCCACTGGCATTTACTGGTCTGTATATGAAAAGATAAATCTATTATTTTTTGTTTCTTGCATGGTTTTAAATAGCTCGCTATAGTTGTCGCTATAGCCTGATATAGCTTTTTGAGGCCGAGTGTCGCTATTTGCGTTCATGCACAATTTTGCCGCTATAGTCTGATATAGCTCCGCTAATAACGGTTGATAAAACGCTAAGCACCTTAGCCTTAGCTCGCTATTTAAAACAACTTTCTTGCATAAATTAATGTTTGATGCATCTTGACATATTAAAATGAGGGTCAACGATGTTAAACATGGCAACCATTTAGTAACAGTAAATGACTAAATGTTGTGCTTGTTAAGCATGCCATTCTGTTGCAAGTCACTATCAGCTTTGCACTATGGAATACGGAATACCATTATCTTCAAATACATGAATTTCTTTCAACTTTGTACTCTCGGCATGCCAAATTCTAGTGTACTAGGATTTTGGAAGAACCAAAATACAAATTCAATAAGTATAATTTTAAGTATTGCAAGAAACATGATTGATAGAGGTCCAAAACATGAGTACATCCAACATATCTAAGTTCAAGACATCATCCTAGAATTACCAAGGCCTTGATATATTTAGTAAATTAAGAGATTGTTGTTTTACAGTGTTACTAGCAGCCGTAATTGATTTATGCTGTCTGATTCATTTCAGCCCCCTGAGTGAAAGTACTGCGGCAGTTGCAGCTGGTCCGGCAATACCTGCTGAACAAGCAGGATGCTTGCCAATGTCTGAGATCTTCAAACTTGCAGTGATGAATTTCAATGTGCATGATTGGAACCTTTTCAATGGTGGCCCTTGAACCGTTGAACCAGAGTGGATAGTATCTCCAAAATCCGATGGAGGACATACAAAAAACTATTACCTGTTTTCTAGATCTCAGAAGTAATGTTATCTAGCTTATGTAGTGTCTTCCAAACACTCCTATTGAACTTACCTCTAGACATTAGTTGGATTTGTCATGGTTAGATTGTAGTGGACTGTACCTAGATGGTCCATGACGTTTTGTCAGTAAAGCCAAGTCTGTTATTTCCTGTTAAACATAGGCCATTTAAATTTAGGAATCAGAGTTTAAGCTATCAAAATTCCAAATGCAACCATGGTTTCAGTTTTCTGAATTTTTTTTGTAAGGGAAAGATGCCGGCCTTACATTTCATTGTATGGCATGACAATTTTTGTCCTACGTGATACCATATACTCTTCCTCACTCACTGGCTTACTAGCACCAAGGATCCTGGATGACGAGCATGTGAACTATGGAGTCTAAGGAAGATAATGATGTAACAAAAGTTGGGAGTGACTCAGGATGTGGACCATCCCAGCCTGCAATTGGACTCAGCGACGCAAAATAGTAACTACCACTCTTGGTAATTTGATTAATACTTTAAATACTTTAATAGATGGTATACTTCCTCCTGTTCTAGTTGGCCAAACTTGTTTTAACTTGGTCCACCAATATGAACAAAGATTGATAAAGTATAATTGATTACTAAATTCATCATGGAAAGTAATTTCATACTGTATAACTTTTTCTATTCAGATAATTTAGTCAAAGTATGAGCGTTTCAATATTTGAAGCGACTTATATTTGGATTCATAGGGAGTCTCATACTAGAACTGCAACGTTTGAATTGAACGATCATGGCATTCCAATTGAGGTTCTGCAACCGTAACAATGTCAGCACTCAGCACCTTGAAAGAAGTTGGGGGTTCAAGTTATGACACTTGGTTGAGTTGCAATGAACAACAATTGAATGTTTGTATCCTGAATTACCCTGGGAAAAAAAGGGCGGATCCAATTTTGATACACATGAGAACCTGCGACCGATATATTACAAATCCACATTATACAACGTTGTGATTTCCTTTTGCCAGAAGTCGATTACAATCCGTTCCTCAGACAACGAAAAATCAGAGAAGGGAGGAAAAAAATGAAACAAAAAAAAGGGAAACTTTTTGGAGTTTGAGGCATCGATTTCTCATTACAAATTATTATCAGGGAAGAGCCTAAGGAGAGTTTTTGTAGTCGTCTGGGATTCAAAAAAAAAAAACCAAAAAACAGACCTAGTCGAAATGGGCAAATCTCAGAAATTTCTGACTGGGATTCACTAGTTTTTACCAGTCAAAATGTCCAGATTTAACTAAAATTTGGCTGAATTTTGGTCATAATTTGATCAAGAGGCACCAAGAGGAAACAAATGAATTATGGCTTGATAGGTATACATTCCTATATTGAATGAAGAACTTGTAGGTTTGTTTCAACTCTAAAGTTGACTAAAAATTCGAACTTAATCGAGATTTTTGGACGGTATAATGTTGTTTCGGACCTCACCGAAATGGGTGAATTTCACCGAAATTCGGTCATTTCGGGGCGAATCCCAGAGCCCTCTCGAGGGTGAGTTACAAAATATTACAATGCAACGCCTCACTTCCACTTGATGGCGCAAATGTCAGCGAGGTCGACAACCCTCTGCGAGTACCCCCACTCGTTGTCGTACCAGGAGATGACCTTGACCATGTCGTCTCCCATGACCATGGTGAGGGAGGCGTCGATGGTGGAGGAGACGTCGGAGCACCTGAAGTCGACGGACACGAGCGGCACGTCGCAGACCTCGAGGATGCCGCTGAGCTCGTTGGCGGCGGCGTCGCGGAACGCCTGGTTCACCTCCTCGGCGAGGGTCTTCTTGGACACCTGCACGACGAGGTCGACGACGGAGACGTTCGGGGTGGGCACCCGGAGCGCGATCCCGTTGAGCTTGCCCTTGAGGTTTGGGAGCACCAGCGAGACGGCCTTGGCGGCGCCCGTGGACGTGGGCACGATGTTGAGCGCGGCGGCGCGCGCGCGGCGCAGGTCGCGGTGGCTCGCGTCCAGCAGCCTCTGGTCGCCGGTGTACGAGTGGGTGGTGGTCATGGTGCCCTTGATGATGCCTGTGATGATTCATGCATGCGCCGTTATAGCTAGTTTGGTTCGATTTGCAATACCAAGGTCTAAGTCTAAGGAGTATCAAGTTTGACTAGTGAATGAAGAAGATAGATAGATAGATAGATACGCACCGAACTTTTGGTCGAGCACCTTGACGAACGGCGCGAGGCAGTTGGTGGTGCAGGAGGCGTTGCTGATGATGGGCTCGTCGGGGTCGTACTGGTCGGCATTGACGCCGACGACGTAGGTGGGGATGTCGCCCTTGCCGGGCGCCGTGATGAGCACCTTCTTGGCCCCGGCCTGGATGTGCTTCCCGGCGCCCTCGCGGTCGACGAAGACGCCCGTGCCCTCGATGACGAGGTCGATGCCCATCTCGCCCCACGGCAGGTTGCTGGGGTTGCGGTCCGACACGACCTTGATGACCTTGCCGTCGACGGAGATGGCGTTGTCGCCGACGGGCTTGACGTCGGCGTCGAAGATGCCCAGCGTGGAGTCGTACTTGAGCAGGTGCGACGCCTGCTTGACGCCTCCCGTGTCGTTGATGGCGATGACTTCCAGTGGTGAGGCGTCGCCGCGGCCGTGCCAGCACCGCAGGAAGTTGCGCCCGATCCGGCCGAACCCGTTGATCGCCACCTTCAGCTTCGCCTCCGTCGGCGCCCGCCTCGAGCCGCCGCTCGTGCCGACCTGAGTGATGTGATGCGCAGAAAGCAAGGCAGGCAGCGGCGGCAGCGCAGACATGTGAATCGGATTCCCCAAGCCGTGCTACTACTAGTACAAAGCTACTAACACATTCCTAGCTAGTAACGAGGTGCAGAGCACGATTGCATGGATGTTGATCGATCGGACGATCGGAGCAGCTAGCTAGCTAGGCACGTACCGCGTGGGTCCTGAAGGAGACGGCGGACATGAAGTCGTCGGAGGTGGCATTCCGGCGCATCGGCAGCGACGCGGAGCTCCTGAGCCCGGAGAACTCGGACAGGCCGGCGGCCCCCTGCTTGACACACATCACAAAAACCATCAGTGGTCACTCGCTTGTCCTTGCCCGGTCTCCTCTCCGGTGGAGCTAGCTAATTAAGCTAAGCTAAGATAGAGTGGCAAGCTAAGCAAAGCATCGTACACGTAGCATGGGCATGGCGGGAGATGGAGGCATGCGTAGTACCTGGAGTGGCACGGTGGTGGCGGAGAGCATGGACGACGACGCCATGGCCACGGACCAGGCAGCAAGAGAGGATCAAGACAAGATGACGATGCTAGCCAACAAGCGGGCGCGTATATACGAAGTGAGTTGGGGGCGGATTGGGGGGGTGCGCGGGGCCGCGAACGGAGATCGTGAGGTCGGGGTTCGTGGAGGGATCAGATTTCGGATAGCACGCCCGACGAATGGCTGTCGATGGCCGCTCTCCCTCCCCTCCTGCGCGACGCGATCATTGTGTGGCCCATTTCCCGTGCCCGACCCGCCCCTGTTACGACTTGTCGAGTTGTGCGTGCCCGTGGCTGGCTTCGCTTCAGTTTTCGTTCTTCGCCCCCCCCCCCACACTCGTTCCACGCCGGCTGTTTCCGTTGCGCGACCGGGCTTGTCGGTGCGGTGCTGGCGGTGCTCGCCGTTGCACGAGCACGACGTCGCCTTGGTTGGTTGGTCGGTCGATCGTGGTTGGGGGGTAGTTTGGGTCAGGTGCGCGCTCCCGCTCCCCGGCCTCCCAATTTTTGTGAGGCGGTCGTGTTCGTGAACGGGATGGCAGCAGGATTTCTGGGCTGTGGTCGTCGTCCACTCCTGGTCCGTCCCGGGGGTGAGCCTTTGGGGGTTTTGGCGCTGCAGCTCACACTGACCGCTAGTTTTCATGGGGAGAGGGTGCGGCAAAGCGTCGTTCTCCCGCCGCCTGCTCCGTGCCATTGTCGCACGGTTGGAACAGCTCGCGTGTTGTTGCCGAGCCTAGCCAGCTTGTATGCTCTCGCCTTGTCACCAGTGTACTGTAGCTACTGGTACATACCCCCAGCCAATTCTGGTTGCTGACTTGGGTATCCCCCATAGCCTTCTTAGCAATTCTTTCGTCTTGGGGGCATTAATTTTTCTGTCTACTATATATAACACTCGCCATCATCCTCCCAACGTATTCCCCTGCAGTTCGCATCACCACCTTCACATCCCGACAACACTCTCCCTGAAAACAAACAAAATTTCGTGTTTTCCATAAGCTCTATAAAATGGTAAGATTGCATGTGTTGATCACTGCATTTTTATTATTAGAAATCCACCGTCTGCAACTGATTCTTACCAATCTGTATCTATAAAAATATCATACATTAAACACCAAAGCTCAGTTGCTACACAACATTAAAAAAAAAACAGATGATACACAGATTTAGCTTCCTCGCGAAACATGCATTCTTTATTATCCAATTCCTTCCCTTAGCCAAGATAGTACGGCCCTGTTTGGTACAGAATTTGGAAGCGCTTCACGCGCAGCTTCGCAACTTTTGCCTACCAAACGGGTCGGAGAGCTCCGCTCCTCGCAGCTTCGCCCAAAAATCACGTTCTCTGCAGCTGGGACACGGGAGCTAAAAAAATGGCTTCCCCAGCTCCTTCATTCAGGCGTGTGGAGCCTCCTAAAAATGCCCCCAGCTTCGTGCGAGTAGGGGTGTAGAAGACACCGTCAGGGAGGATGACGTTGGGGCTCGGGGCAGGGGCCGGGAGCCGTCTTTTTTTAAGGTTTTTTTTTAAGATTCTCACAATTATATTTCTGGTAGTTTGATTTTAAAATCTGAACGTAGGACTTAGCCCTATCGTCACTGGCGCCAAGCTTGGCGCCACATCGCCAACAGTGCACATCTATGCACGTAATTTGTGGCCTTGGCGCCAACTGGATCTAGATTCTAAATTAAACTATCAGAGACATAATTGAGAGAATCTTTCAAAAGAATACCAAAAACAAAAAAGACAGGGCTTCCAAATTTAGATCCTTTGTTCTAAAGGGTGTCATAGAATATTTTCCCCCTATAGGATTTAGATCCTTCAAAATTCCTATATTTTTTCTCCATTCCAAAGGAGGCCTTACTAGAAAATGGATTCAGTTCTGAAAAAACAAGTATTTTGGCATTTTGGTTATTTTGGTTTAGTTTCGGTCCTCGCTGAACTAACAGAACATTCTTTTAGCAAAGACTAAGACAACAAAAAAAAAGGTGTTTCTAAAATAAATTTGGCAACAATTCCTCTTCTTTTAGATAATAGTAACAGGTAAGAAAGCATTATATAGCAATATAAAAGCATCTCCAGTGTATCTAAAACACTCTCCCAATGCACGATTTTCACAAGGATAGAAAGAAAATAATCTCCAACAACTTCTAATCTTTTAGCATTTGGAAAAAAAACCATCCGTTCCGCGTAAAGTTATGCGAACTGGAAACCATGTGTATCCCCTCACGGTGATCTAAATGCGCTTACGGTGTGGACAATCTAAAGTTGTAAGGACATGAAAAGAATAAAGAGTAGTAAAAGATTCTTGGTGCAAATATACAAGAGATAAACAATTTATAAAAGTGGTTAAAATAATTTAGAAATAGTATAAGATTCCTGATATAAATTGTATTCTTATTTTATGAGTGGATTTATAGAAACTGTTGGCGATGATCTTATTTATTCCTTCTAATATCTTTTTAGGAGTTGGAAAACAAAATTGGGTACTCTTGGAGAAACATAAATACACACCAGTTCAAAACATGGCATATCACACATAAATCAAATATATATTCTTACAAAATTTAAATAAGCGAGTACAATAATTTAATTTTTGGTTAATCGAGAGTAGGAACTGAAAGAATTCAAGTTAATTATTATGTTAAATTGGTAATTGTTATGCCCAGCCCTAGCATAGGTAGGGCCCTATCACCAGCGCAAGGCCGAAATCCTTCCTCGTCCTCCTTCCCCACGATGGCCGCCGCCGCCGCCATGGCCGCGGCCGCCTCCTCGCGGTCCTTCCTGCGCCCGCACCGTTGCCTCCTCCTCCCCCACACCCACCCGCTTCGCCGCCGCCTCTCCACCAACGCCACTGCCTCCGCTCCCACCTCCACCGCTGCGTCGGCCGGCGTCGTGGACGTGCTCATGAAGCGAGGGCTCGTCGAGGCCACCACCTCGGAGGCGCTCGCCGCAGCGCGGCCCGGGGAGCTCAAGGTTTACTGCGGCTTCGACCCCACCGCCGAGAGCCTGCATCTCGGCAACCTCCTCGGCCTGGTCGCGCTCTCCTGGTTCCGCCGATGCGGCCACACCGCCGTCGCGCTCATCGGTGGCGCCACGGGCCGCGTCGGCGACCCCTCGGGGAAGAGTTCCGAGCGCCCCGAGCTGGACATCGCTGCCGTCGAAGCCAACTCCGACGCCATTAAGTCCCTTGTCGCCCAGATCCTCGGCCGCGTTCCCGAGCCTGCCCACCATTCCCACAGCGGTCAAAAAGAGCAGCCTTCGGCCATTTCAGCGGATTCATCACAGAGAATGGGTTCTTTCGTGATCCTGGACAACTACGACTGGTGGAAGGAAATCACGCTGCTGGATTTCCTGAGAGAGGTGGGCCGTTTTGCACGCGTGGGTTCAATGATTGCCAAGGAGAGCGTCAAGAAGCGTCTCGCGTCAGAGGACGGCATGAGCTACACCGAGTTCACCTACCAGCTGCTGCAGGGCTACGACTTCCTCTATATGTTCAAGAATATGGGTGTCAATGTGCAGATTGGGGGCAGCGATCAGTGGGGGAACATCACAGCGGGAACTGAGTTGATCAGAAAGATCTTGCAGGTTGAGGGGGCGCACGGACTCACGTTCCCGCTCCTGCTGAAGAGTGACGGGACTAAGTTTGGGAAGACAGAGGATGGGGCAATTTGGCTCTCTTCGAAGATGCTTTCTCCTTACAAGTTCTACCAGTACTTCTTTGCTGTGCCAGACATCGATGTCATCAGGTTTATGAAGATCCTGACGTTCCTGAGCTTGGATGAGATTGAAGAGCTAGAAGACTCGATGAAGAAGCCTGGCTATGTGCCAAACACTGTTCAGAAGAGGCTTGCAGAAGAGGTTACACGATTTGTTCATGGCGAGGAGGGACTGGAGGAGGCATTGAAGGCAACCGAGGCCTTGAGACCTGGCGCTCAAACACAATTGGATGCACAAACAATTGAGGGGATAGCAGATGATGTGCCTTCATGCTCTTTAGCTTACGATCAAGTGTTCAAGTCTCCACTTGTTGATTTGGCTGTTTCCACAGGTTTGCTCACTAGTAAGTCGGCGGTCAAGCGGCTTATTAAGCAAGGTGGTCTGTACCTGAATAACGTTAGGATTGATAGTGAGGATAAGCTGGTTGAGGATGGTGATATAGTTGATGGGAAGGTGCTCTTGTTGTCTGCTGGAAAGAAGAACAAGATGGTTGTGAGGATATCTTGACTACTCTTATTTGTTCTTTATATCTAATTTTAGACATTGAGAAGAAAAGTAACAGTGTTGAGTCTACGAGCATACCGATTGTTATATTGGAGAGGTTGAACATACATTCTTTTTGCTCTGCTCATCTTGTTCATGAGAACTTTTTGTGTGCTATCTATCGGCTTTGAGAATGGCATCTGTTTTCTGATATCATGTTATAGTATCAATCCTTTAGAGGATTCTTTGACCATCATCAATATCATATCAGATTACATCACTCTGTTGTTGGCAAGTTGGATAATTTTTTTTTCTGTAACTTGTATGCTATTGTTCCATTCCCGGAGTCTCTAGCCATTTACCATGTGTTTGGATCAGGGGATGGTTGGGGATGGGACGATCCCCGAACTGGGGCTGTTTGGTTGGGAGTCAGAGGGGACGGGGTCTTCCTCTCATCTCACTAGAGGAATATTCCTAAGATGTGGGATGAGCCTGTCCCTACGATTCGAGCGGACTGACTCATTCCCCTTCTTTCCGTGCGTGCGTGCAGGTGAGGAGGAGCAAGAGTGCTTGCTCCGAGCGCAGGTGTTCAGACAAGCTTTGGGTTCAGCACTGACACGCGTAGGCAATACGAGCTCCGGCTTTGGCACTGGCACTGGCATGCACAAGCGTGAGATGACCTCCGGTCTCGGTGAGTGGCCCAGTGTCAAGGGAACAAGGTGCAAGACTGCGAGCCGAGCCACAAGCGGGTGAGCTCCATCTGCCTGAACCGCGACCCGCGAGTGGGTTGGTGAGCTCTGGCTGAGCTGCTGTGCGGGTGGGGGAGCGGCGCTAGTGAGGGGTGCCGGTGAGGAGGAAGGAAGAGGAGGGTGTGCTCCTGTGAGTGGGAAGGAAGAGGAGGGTGTGCGTCAGCAAGGGTCCTAGGGCGAGCTCCGGTGGGTGAGAGGAAGCGTCGTGTGGCTTGAACGAGCTCTTGGTGCAAGGAAGAAGGAAAGGGGAGGCTGACATGGACCTCACATGTCAGATGCATTGTCCCACCTTGATCCCTGAACCAAACACGGAACAAGGATGGTCTCGTCTCCCTAAACCAAACATGAAACTAGATCATCCCGTCTTAAATATCAGGAACAAAATCATCCCATCCCACTATGTCCCAAATCAAGCATATGGTTAATCAGTTTTGGGAAGAGGCTAATGGTTGGTTTGTTATTGGTGCACAGAAGGTTGCTTACTGTTTCCGTGCTTGCTGATCGACATAATTTATAATTTCTTTATACAGGTGATTGTTAAGTGCTTTGCCATGTCATGATACTAATTTCCCATTGCAAGTACAAAGTATGCATATTGCCAAAACATTGATCATGAAGAAATACGAAATGTTTTGCTTAGGTTTTGATTTAATACTGGTTCATGTTAAATTGTGGTCAAACTTAACTGTTGTTAGTATACTATAGTAGCATTGTCCATTTTTTTTTTCAAATTAGATAAACTGTAGATATACAATTGACATGCTAATGTTCATATATAAGTAGTTCAGATGGGATTTCCTTTTTGATCTCATAACTCAGTCAGAAAGTTGCATGCCAATATCATATTTCAGAACTTCACTGATCATTAGCGTTTGACGACTTTATTTTTCTCTTTCCTTATGTAATCAATAAATCATATAAATGATTGAACAGATTATATTCAGTTTTTTAACCACATTGATTCAGTATTACTAAATGTACATATAGTTCCATGTTTGCATTTGGTTTAGTGGCATCCTTTTTCTGCCAGGTTATTTGACATAATCTTTTTATATGCCAGGTTCGATGTGTACTTAAACCACAAATCAGTACAGTGAGCACCTTCTATCATTCCATTGCATATATAACTTGTGTATGTTTCGGTGAATGGTAGTCACCCTTTGTTTGTGCTGAGTACAGGTGCTGAAACTGGATGAGATGGGCTAACCCTTTCCCTGAATCTAGCTAACCTGCTGCGATTGCCTTCTAACCTTGCTTTGCTGATTTTTTTAATCTGACATTTCGTTTGCAATTTCTGCTCATTCAAGACTGTTGTGTCTCCTTTGCAGGTTGTCAAGTATTCTGGGCAGGTGCCCTGTAATGAACACTGGATGTGTCTGGGTTTGTAAATTCGTTACACCAGTAATGAAATTCGGCTCTGGCCAATGTGGGAAAAAAATATATATTGCAACAATTATTTAAATTGATCGTTCTGGTGAGTTTTGGTGTGCTATGATAAAAACAAAGTTTTGTTGTGCTCTTGGCCCTTTTGTCAGGATGGAACTGTGTGTCTGTGCATTTAGGTGAGATTTGCTAAGTTGCAAGTATGTCAACTTGAGTAGGGTAATTTCAATTAAAAGTATCTTAGAACTGGTAGGAAATTTTATGGCTGAAGGACATTGTACGATTACCTAGACTCTTCGGCATAATCTTAGTTACAACTCGGTAACCTGTGAACCAATTGGTAAAGATAAAACATGTGCTTATTTAAGGGCCATGGTATTTTCTTCTATTGTTTTTCATGATCAATTGCTGGGCTATAGATTAAGGACTTGTTTGGTTCGTGGCGGTAAATTTTACTGTTCGTCACATTGAATGTTTGGACACATGCATGAAGTACTAAATCTAGACTATTTATGATACTAAAAACATGGCTAGAGAGTAATTTGCGAGACGAATCTTTTGAGTCTAATTAGTCCATGATTAAACATTAATTGTCAAATAAAACGAAAATGTTACAGTACATGTTAAACTTTAACAACCCTAACCATACACCCCTTAAGTTCCTTAGCGTATAGCGTCTAATTTAGGCCTCGTTCGTTTCGCAGGGAACAGGTCTCTGGAAAACTTCTTCCGGCCGGAATTGCAAGACAAATTTATACTACCTTTTATTAGCTGGAATGATTCCCAGCCTGATTCACCTCTAACCGAACGCACCCTTAGGGGGATACCGGCATCTTCCTCAGCCTAATCACTCGTGTAGCCTCCTTCAACTTAACACATTTTTAGATGTTGCCAATATTTGCCATGACCCATGATGCCGCCATCTACTTTTAAAGTCGCGGGGCAAATGGAATCTGTACTTTGCGCACATAAATTTCATCCGGTCCATTGTAGCCCAAGATCACAATCACATAGCCCACTTGCTTGCGTGCCGCTCATTCTCCTCGGCCCACACACACACCTGCTCGCCGTCTCTCCGTCCGTACACCAGCACCAGCGCCGCAAATACTAGACGTATATACAAGATCCAAACAACCATAAGAGACAAGCAACCTGCAAGAGCCATATACGGTTGAAACGCGCCGTTGAAGTGCTCGGAGTCACGTTGTACTAGTACATATCTACGGGCTACAGCTTTGGCATCACCAGCATGTGATCTCGGAATTTTTAAGCACGGGAATCTTTCTGGAACTGAGCCGCCAGCAGAGCTTTACGAACCCGCGCGAATTCGAACGAGTCTTGGCGCCACGTCCGACGACAGAGACCACATTCCTTCACCGGACTCCCGAGTGCCGCCCCGCCGTGCGTGTGAACCGGGCAACCCGCGGTGAACAAGAGGTTGCGGCGGGAGCGCGGTCGCTGCACTGGCCCTGCTGTCATGCACGCATAGCATGCAGACTCGCAGACTTGTTGCAGAGCTGAGAGCGCATGGATTCATGCCCGCCTGCCGGCTGCCGCTGCAATGCCACATGCCAGCCGAGTGGACTTGGACGCACGCCATCGCGGCAACGCCATGCGCGGCTGCCGCGGGAGCCGGAGCGCGGCCGCGCGGTACGGCGCCCCCACGTGACTGCGCGCAGGGCTGGCTGGAGGAGAGGAGCAAAGCAACGGCCGGCCCCGCCCCCGGCGCATGTGAGGGCCTGCCAGTACGGGGCTTTTGCCGGCAGCTGACACCGTCGGGCTCCATCTCGCTCCGATCGGACGGACCCGACGCACCCCGGCCGCTCCCGCTCCTGGATGCTCCTCCTCCCCGTGGACTACATGGTCACGTCAATGACCGGTCGCTGTAAAAGCCCCGTTGCCATGGCGCCCCCAGTGGCAGCTATCATGACTCGAGCAAGCGTGAGTGCATGCCCGGCCAGCGGCCAGGGCCACGCATCACGCGTGTATGCAGCGACGGATGCTCAGCCTCAGCTCAACTCTTTGCTTGCCACTCGCTCATTTTATCGATACCAACCTATCATGAACTCCAATAGAAGCACAAAATTATGATTCCTTGTACTGATTCGAGGGTTCTCCATTTTTGTGATCCGGTTTTTTTTTCCCATGTACTCAAACAGTACCCTTGAATTTAGTCCCTCAATTCCTTTTCACCGTACATTGACAAATGAGACTCACTCCTCTCTTCATTTTCTCTTGTGCTGATGCGACCAACTGAGCTACCAAAGACTTGCCAAATCCCGCCCGTCTTGCTGAGGGCGCGAGTTGCCACATCTCGACGCGATGACACCGCATCGCCGAGAGGAGCCGAGGACCCAACTGTGAACTAGAAAGGCTAGGTCTCTCGCCGTCAAGAGGAATTGGGGACCTAGTAACCTAGTTAGGGGCAGACGGTCATCACCGTGCCAAACACGTAACAATGTGTCTCATCGAGCCGCATCAAGGGAGGACCCTCCTCAGTGGAGAACCAAGCCACACTAGAGGAGGGGAGGTTGCCACTAATGGAGCTGGAAAACCGAGAGATCTTCACGGGCATTGGCGCGGCATCGAATGTGGACAGCAGGGCGCGACTAGCTCTGAGAGCCGAGAACTTGTTGGAGCTCGTTTTTTTTTACTTAAGCCACCAAATTTAATTTTTAGGGCTTAGATAGAGAGTTGCTCTTAAGGGCACGTACTCTATGATGCCTACACCGTACATTGTACTTGGGCTAGTACGTGCGTGTCATTGACAAGTCCTCTATAATCTATCCCATCGCTTTACAACGTGCGTGCATGCGACGGTAGAAGGATCGAAATAATATTTTTCTCGCACAACAAATCGCTGAAACAAACAGGCGAAGAGAGCCCTGTTGCCGGCACTAAGACTATCTCCAACAATCGTCACCCAAAATACAACACCCATTTGTCCTTTGGGTAGCGCTACAGGTAAAAGGTTCTATACCTATTTTTAGTCTTCTCCAACAACAAGACCTAAAAGACAACACTCTCTGCAAATGGGTCTCGAGGAGAGAGGATACCCAA
>Ga0182004_10001406_pt1 | contig 17553 bp, 7 predicted proteins | sample Sormic07211540_1_FD_120479 | JGI IMG/M metagenome (GOLD analysis project Ga0182004, IMG submission 120479) | Endophyte microbial communities from Sorghum bicolor roots, Mead, Nebraska, USA - 072115-40_1 MetaG | ecosystem: Host-associated > Plants > Roots > Unclassified | place: USA: Nebraska...
TATGATAATTTTTTTTATTTTCAACAAAAATTTATTTATTTACTACGTTAAATGGTCATAAAAAAATACTTAATTACTTCACATTAATTCCTATTAATTGAAATCAAAATTTTGGGTGTTACAGAAGAGAAAATAAAAGTGAGGCATAAGAAAAGCAAAAAAAAAAATCTTTGCAAACTACAAGTAGCTATAGTTTATATTGTGTGAATAGTAGTATCAATATTTCCTAGACTATATGGATCACTTTATCTACGTGGAAGTGCCTTCAACGTGAGACCATCAGTGAGAACAGCCCCAATGCACCATGCTGGCTATATGCCCCCAAAGCTTCCATGTCTAGGCTGGTCCTCTGTAGAGGTTCTGAGTGGCTTACCAATCGAACACGCATTATATGCATTAACTAGCAGAGGTTCAGAGTGCTCTGAATCAGCAACTTCATCTAACACACTAGAGAAGCACCCATTCGAACATGCTACATGCATTGTGAGGGAAAGCTCAATGCACAGTTTGGTTGTTGGGGACCATTTGTTTGCAAATAAAGATATAGAGAGGGAAAAGAAAGGTCAAAGTGATGGGTATGCACAATGGAAAAACAGAGAGTTTTGTCCTGCATTGCGACCCACTTAGCTTCATCTAGTGATTCTCTAGGTGGAGTGCATCTTTTTCTCGAGGCTAATGCCAGGATTAGGCATATAATATGCTCTGAGTATTAGCCGGCATTGCCCTTTGTTGGCTCGCCTACACTAGCAAGGTCTGGAATGACGCTGCTTTCTGTTTTTTCCTTGTTGCCATCCTCTTAGTTTACTTCTCTGGATATCTAAATCTGGCTTCTCTGATCACCAAATTGCCAATCAAACCCCTACCTTCTCAAACCGAGCTCATATGCAGCTACGCAGCTAATAGAAAACTAAGCTCAAATTCAAAATAAGATGACTATAAATAATGCCAAAAATTGAAGTCCAATCCTTGGGGGCACTCTGCAGCTCTGTGGCCTCAATCACCATCCTAACGCCACAAACCGCCACCTGTGCTTTTGAATTAACTAGCAAACATGCTCACTGCTCATGCTCACTCTCTACTTCTGAATTAACTAGCAAACGTACCCATAGACCGTAGTCCCGTATGTTGCAACAAACATACATTTTATTCCACTATCATTTGAACGAGTCCCGAATGTTGCAACAAACATACCTTTTATTACATGATCATATAAACGACTTGTGGTTCAGAGATTTATGTAACATTTGCATAATCTATTCTAATATATATTAGAACCACTCTATACCATTGTTGGATGCACAAATGCATACAGTTCTAACCGGTATATGCACGGACCATGAGTCTGATAAGGAGGGACACAAGGGTACTTTAAAAAGTTTAAGACAGACAAAAGATTACTTTGCTCTTTAATACTGGGTGTAAATGCGGACGAGCTTTAGCTCGAGTGATTCCATCCGTGGGAAGGCTTGATCGGGGGTTTTGTATGAAAAAAAGCTCCCTCACCTGTCTCGCGGACGAGTCTTAGCTCGAGTGGTTCTACCCCTGTCGTGGGAAGGCTCGGTCGGGAGTTCAACTCCCAGCTATCGCAGACACAGTTGCGGTTATTCAAAGTTTTTGTAGGAAAAAAACTCCCTCACCTATCCCGCGGACGAGCCTTAGCTCGAGTGGTTCGTTCCTGTCGTGGGAAGGCTCGGTCGGGAGTTTAACTTCCGGCTGTCACACACACAGTTGCAGTTATACATAGTTTTTGTAAGAAAAAACTCCCTCACCTGTCCCACTCGGTCGGGAGTTCAACTCCCAGCTATCGCAGACACAGTTGCGGTTATTCAAAGTTTTTGCAAGAAAAAAACTCCCTCACCTATCCCGCGGACGAGCCTTAGCTCGAGTGGTTCGTTCCTGTCGTGGGAAGGCTCGGTCGGGAGTTTAACTTCCGGCTGTCACGCGCACAGTTGCAGTTATACATAGTTTTTGTAAGAAAAAAACTCCCTCACCTGTCCCGCGTCGTAAAGCACAAGCAAAAGAACTAGCCCACTCGGTTACGAGCCCCTATGTGAGGGTGGGACATGGGGTTTAGGGGTTTTCTTAGCCTACGTGAGAGCTCTTAGGTCAGTCTCAGTGGGGATTTTATCATGATGTCATACCCATTTATTATAGCGTCATGTCAGCAAAATTGCACTTTTTGCATGAAACGAAGAGGAGAGAGAACGAAGTAGTTTCACCATAGCGAAACCCTATGGGCGTTGTTTTCCATGCGGTGAAACATGATGAAATCTCCACTGAGAGCTAAATCGTTTCACCATCTTGCATGTGATCCAATCATTTTGTAGTAATTAAATGTTTTGCTTAGCATTGGAAATAACAAAGTGAAATGCTTTATTGCTGGGGTTATTTCATAGATGATTTCATTTCAATCTTGATAACGTGTTGGTATGTGAAAACGTACAGTGACACTATCCATTGAGACTCTTGATAACGTGTTGGTATGTGAAACCGTACAGTGACACTATCCATTGAGACTGGCCTTAGGTCAGTCTTAATAGGAGTTTTATGTAAATTTTATTTGTATTAAATAGGTTGCCACATAGGCTTTTTTGATGACATAGCGGTGTATTTAAGAAGAGAGAGAAGAAATAGGTTTCATCTAGATGAAACTCTCTTGACACGATCACCAAGGCCTTGTTTAGTTCACCCCAAAAACTAAAAAGTTTTCAAGATTCCCCGTCACATCGATTCTTGCGGCACATGCATGAAGCATTAAATATAGATAAAAATAAAAACTAATTACACAGTTTACCTGTAAATCATGAGACGAATCTTTTGATCCTAGTTAGTTCATGATTGGATAATATTTGCCACAAACAAACGAATGTTCTACAGTATCGAAATCCAAAAACTTTTCGCATCTAAACAAGGCCCAACTCTCTATGAGTCCTAAAATTAAATGTCTATGAAACTATAAAATAAAACTCTCCATTGGAAATGAGTGTTTCATCCAAGTTTTATTGTCATAAAACCCTCCACTGACACTGACCTTCTACCTTAAGCACAAAGTTGTGGGGCTGTCTGCCCACCGCTGACGAGTTTTGTATACTGGGTGTAAATGTAGATGTACATATTGATAAGATAAATGATGAGCGTTGGGCTATTAGTGCTCACTGATGAGGATATTAAGCTCGGATGTGATGCTTGCGTTTTGCTGCGTACAATTTGATTGCCGACGAACTGGAGATCTGCTCGTTCTGAATCAAAATTTGATTAGGAAGGGGAACACATGAGGGGAGGGAAAGAAATGCGATTAAGCAGTGAGGAACCAAACACCACAAATTATTTGTTGCCTTCCGTTGCGAGGCTAGGCAATCCTGGCCTAGCTAGTTTGGGCCGGCAAAACAACCAAACAGCCCCTTGCAGGCCCAGACTCCTGACAGCTTATGCAAATATTTTCACCACAATTGCCCCCAAAAAGCTTCTTTGATGCTCAACTGAAAGCTAGTGCAGGTAAGGGAACTGCAATGAAGGAATTTATCACTGAGAATGCACGAACACTGAAAACCACTTAAAACTGGGACATGCCAGTAACGGCAAGCCTGGACGAAAATGCAGCCACATTTCCTATCCATGCTTCTAGCACGGAACAGTGAACTAAGTACTAAACCAAACACTTATTGAGCAGTGTTTCAGAAAAGCTGGAAGCCAAATGAGTTTTTGAAACATTATTCGAAACAATATCTACTACATCAAAGGCTCAAGTCTCCCTTACATGAAATCCTGGAGGACGAATGCAACTATGCAGGCCCCTGGATCTTTTATTTATGAGCTAAACTTCGAGCTAAGATTACCATGGATTTTAATTGTTCTGCAGCATGGACACTGCTGGCTTGTCAGAGAACCAAGTGAATTCTCCATCTTGCAGTACAGCCATCTCAACAGGCAGCAGATCCGATGATGTTTGCTTGTCTGAAAGTGCTTTCTGCACTGCTCCAGCCTTTCCAACTCCAGTTACCACCATTGCAACATATGCAGATGAGTTGATTACTGGAAATGTAAATGTGATTCTCTCTGGTGGTGGTTTTGGAGAATCCTTAATGTATGTGACCCACCTCTCTTTCTCATTAACAAGAGGGTGACCAGGGAAGAGAGATGCAATGTGGCCATCAGGTCCCATTCCCAGAAGCTGGAGATCAAACCTGGGAAATCCAGTCGCTGCTGACATGGAAATCACACCATTCTTAACAAGCTGCTTCAAGCACGCTTCATAGTCATCTGCTGCTCCCTCAGCTGACAAGGCATCATTTATAGCATAAACTTGTCCAGGAGGAATCGGCACCTACAAAATTGAAAGACAGCACCAAGTTACTCTTACAGATTGCAGAGAACATAAAAACTGCTGAAATGGAATGACTGCACATAAAAAATATATGTTTCATATAACTTCCACACAACTGATGCTGTTACAAATCCCTCTGGGCCTCCATAAACATCAAGTAATTGACAAGATTGTTTAGAGCTCCATCAGCATTTGAGCGTTGACAAAAAAGCATATAAAACTCATCACTGAGTAAAACCCAAACCAGAAACTGTATTCTTTTATTGCTAATGACTCACCTAAACTGTTGGCCTCGCTATTGGTAAACCTGAAAAATCTTATTCTAGTTTTAGAATATCATTTTGAAAAAATGTTAAAGCAGATCCAAGAGCCTGTACTAGACTGTATGTAAAGAACCACAACATTAGTTAAACAATATAAATCACTAGATTATAAAAGGCTACCTAAAAATGCCAAAGTTGATGAACCAGCCATAAATGCAAGATCGAACATCGCCAGAGTACAAGACAGTAGTATCATGAAGTCAACTAAGTTTGGTTTAAGCTCCAGCATACCATGACCTGTTTCATTCTGAAAGACCATATGGTGACCTATTTCACATTTGCATATGATTCCAAAACTGAAATTTAACACAAAACATGAAGCAAAGCTACACATGAAAATGATTTTGTGTATCACTGCAATATACAGGAATGATTTAGATAATAGAGTTTATTTAAGCAAAGTTGTCGCACATAAATTGAATACCATCAGCAGAGTATAGCAGGGTTAGTTTCAGAGAAATCGAGTATAGGAGGGACATGGACATCAAATGCTTTAAGACACCAGCATATCCCATGAGGCATGAAGGAAGACAAATTATTCAAAAATCATAATACATCGCAGAAAAGCTACCACCACCTGTTGGTATGCTCCTAAATGATGACTAACCACCATCATCAGTACAATAGGTTGTCACTACAATTTGCATCCATCTACTACTATAGAGATCCCCACTAGCAGATTTCTCTGCAATTTGGTGAAGCCATGTCACCAAGGGCTAGCAGGTCTACATGGAGTTTGTTATCATTAGCTTAGTAGTTAGTATTTTAGATTTCTGTACTTCTTGCTATCAAATTTTAATCTAATTTTTTCCTCATTTGAGCCCTTTTCGGTCATCAGATCAGTCCGTGGATGATTTTTGTGACACTAATGATTCCTCAAAAGAAGTTCATAGGTCACAACATATTCTGAAATTACTTACATAGGTGTGTTTTCCATGTAGTATTGTGCTACATTTTGCTTCTTTCTACTGGATAAGCTCCAGCACCTGGTGATGCCGAGGATTCTGCCTGTTGCTACTAGATAAGCTCTAGCAGGTGATGCTTCAATAATTAATCAATATTTATAATGGATTGCTATAGGAGTTACAGCTTCCGCTGGGGTATTTGGATCTTTTTTTCTTATGTCACATACATCATTTTTTAATCAAGAGATAAGCACTTCTAATTGAAGATGTTTTGTCAGGTTTATCAGTTAGTGAAGATGGATCATCATCTTCCATCATTTGGAAATTTCAAGACAAAATTAGGAATAAGCCAAGGACTGTTCCACAATGGGGTATTTCCCTCAGCATGTAGAGAAGATCGATTTCTTACTGAAGATGCCATTAGAAATTACCATTGCAGTATTTCACCAAGTTCAGTACTTAAGTAGTTAAGTGCTGGCAGCATAGACATTCAAAATTTCAAAATAGTCAGTATCTCACAAGCTCGTACAATTATTTATCTTGTCAATTAATACAACCATGTGTGACGCCATAGCCACATGTGCTGAATTTCCGAACATAACACTTTGTTTTGTAATTAAACCAGGATAATTTGCAGAACATTTTTTTAAAACAGTGAACCAATAAGATGATGTTATTATGTCATTTTATTTCACATTATTATCCATTATTTATCTGAAATTTCCCCTCAATCCCGCCACTACTCTCAAAGCTATCATGGTGGATGCTACATATAAGTTCTCAAATTCTTTAAACCCCCTTCCCCATGTACAGCGCTACAAATTCTAGCAGCAACGCGCTGGGTATCATCAAGTTTCATTTACACGAGAACTATTGGTTTCGTTTTGCACTATCCAAGTATAACCCAAACCTTGTTACAGCAGGTTATGTCTTCCATTCTTTTCCCGAAATAAACAGGAGGGACCCCTACTGAATAAATAATTTATATTAGAAAAAAAGATGTTAAACAGCTAAAAAAACTAAACAATAAGGAAGCTAGTTTTACACAAAAGCATCTAGCCAGTCACTTATAAGGGGGGAAATAATCCCCTTGGAATGATGCAAAAGCATCGTGAATTCATGAATGAACTTGGATTTGCAACATGTCTTCCAATTACCCAGTCAGGTAACAAGAAAGGCCGAAACGAGTACAGCCAGCTGTTGACAAAGGAACAAGAAATTGCGGAGAATACCTTGGAGAGAAACCCATCAAAGGCGAGCTTGTAGTTGCTATCCACATGGTCCTTGCGCACGACCCTCTCATCCACCCAGAAGACGTGCCACTTGCTCCAGTCAACCGAATCCAGGTACGGCGGCTCCGTCAGCTTCCTGCGAAACCAATAACGACGAGAGATATCTTCTTGGTCCCCGGATGACCCAAGAAAGCAGCTAATCTCTGAGGGTGCAAGGAAAGTTAAAGAACCTGAGCGCCTGGATGAGGGATCCGCCAGAGAGCACGGCGGTGAAGGCGCCCCTCTCGGCCGCGAACTTCTCCGACAGCTCCGCAGTGTACTTCGCCAGAGAAACCGCGAGATCCTCCTCGGAGTCGAAGATGAGCAGCTTCTTCTTGGACCCAGCATCAGAGGCGGCGCCGTCGGTGGCCATGGCAGCGGCGGGGACAATGGGGAAGGAGGGGGAGGAAGAAAAGGTACGGGGTTTGGATCGGATTCTTCTGCGGCAGATCTCCGGTATGCGAGATGCCGGCGCCGATCGGCGGCCGGTGAGGCGTGGGACGAGGGCGGCAGCGGCAGCGGCAGCTGCAACGGCGGCGGCGGAGACGGAGGTGTACATGGTGTGGTAGTTCGCTGTTATAAGAGGAGTGTGATGTGGGGCTGGTGGTAAGAGTGACAGGTGGATGGAGAGACGTGCAGTATTTTGTACCGTCCAGATCAAGATAGACGGCTATTCTTGGGGATCGACATTCGCCCTTGTGCAGGTTGTGCTCGTCGAACTTTTGATTCGACCATAATTTGAACACCTTTTTATTTTTCAGAACACAACTTCACACGTAATATTTCATTCACGAAAAGAAAAGTTTTCAGTACTATAGCATATTTATAATTATAATAATTACTGTCTAATCATGAATTAATTAGAATTAACAGATTTGTCTCCCAAAATACAATTAATTATTTTTTAATCTATGTTTATATGTATGTTTTCAGATATTTAATGTGATTGGATGAAATTTTTTTGGATGAAAACTAAATAGGGTCTAAGAAGTGCATTTGAACACTAGACTAGATCCGTAGACAGTGATTAAGGGTCAAGACCATAGTTGGGAGTTGGGACCTCGGTAGAAAGAAGCAACCCACCCGCTGTACGTGCATCAACGTCCTTCACTTTACTCGTAAAGACACCAAAATATTGTATGTTTGATGGCAATTGTAATTTTGCATTGCCTAAATGTTTTTTATAGGGGCGAGGCAAACCAAGATGCATATATATGCATCAAAGGATAGACTTCCTTAATTGTCGACTTTGGCGTCTAGGGTCAAGGAGGTGGCATTTTGGAGTCGATTTGAGAATGGATTTGGTACTTTCATTCAATTGGAATGGCGATGGCAGGACAACATAGATACTCCATTTACAATATGCACGCACACTGATCTCTATAAATATATTTACGTAAATCTTACTTATGTGAGCACTTTTTAAGGACTGAGCTGGCAGATCTTGAGGTTCATAAAGTCACCACAAGCATCTCATTATCGACAGAGACTTTGCCTACCACTGAAAGTGTAGTACCATTAAATCTTGAAATAGATCTAGAAAAATATGAGCACTTGTGTCAAGCCGAGAACTTAAACCAAATGAGTAGGTTCCACCATAAGGAATGCAAAGACACTAAGGATTTTTGCCATGAGGAGCACTTGTGCAAGGCGCGTGGACGCCAGAGAGTTGTGTACATGATTGCATGGTGCGAAGAAGGGCCATGGAAACATTGGTTACCGCTCAACACGGCCTAAGACTATTTTCATTGTACTTTGCTTTTTAATAGTTGTAGGGTACCTAAAGTATGTACAAAATACTTAATACATGTATTATATATTAGTATATACATGAAATACATATGTCAATATGTTATACAAGTCGATATGTTGGTTCTTATATAAACTCCGCACATTAAAAAATTTTCTTGCCTCCGCCACTAAATAGTTGCATATATATAGCACCTATTTAACTCCTGTTTTAAAAAAATGTAATTATGATATCCAAAATATAATATTTTGGGGAAGATGATAGTAGCAAATAAATAGATTTTTTTGGCTCAGCGTTCAAAAGCTTCATTTAATCATTTTCTTTGGAAGCTTCATTTAATCATTTTCTTTGGAACTATATCAATTACATATACAAAGCAGTGGAGTATGAAAGTATTTTGGAATATGTATCTTGTTGAAAATTGTAATCATTAAACATACTTATAGTTTGAGAAGTATGGGCTATTTTTTTTACTTTTTCCATAATAAATACCAAAACTAAGTTGCCTTCTGCGTCTTGTCACCAACATGTTCGCTTGGCTAAAAATATTGTTCGTTAATTTAACTGCTGAATGACGGGTAGATTTGGCAGATAATTTTAAGTGAATAGACTAAGTAGGAGAAGTTGATAAGTGCAGTGCAAGTGCACATCACACCATGCATCCATGCCAGTATGCAACAAAGTTGCCGATGCATGACAGCTTTGAGATTCTATTCCAGACACCAAAGGCGATCAAATGAGGGGCTATTTGGTTTGCAGCCCTCACACGCCATGCCACATTTGTCAGTTGTTTGGTTGAAGAGCTAACTTAGACAAACACAGTTCATGCAGAGCTAAAACTCGCCACATTCTGTGGCGGCTGATTTCCATACCACAAACTTTGGGGCCGCCGCAGTGCACCACACATCGGGTGGCAATGATGGCTGCCACCCAAACAGCCTCTCAGAACTTCCATTGCTAGTAGGATAGTGGGTTGAAGGTTATCGTGCTACGTGCTACCTATGCACAACCAGAATCTCCAATTTCTTAGCAACTCCAACATTTTTGCAAATTTTATTTGGCAAATATTGTTATTTGTCAACTCCCAAAATGATATGAGGAGAGAATAAAAAGGGACATCTCCAAGTGTTTGTCAATTTTGACTTGGCAAAAAAAAAAGATTCTACTGGTTCCGGAGATGAACGAAGAAACATCAAGTTGTCAGCTTGCTATAAAAACGCGCACATGCAGAATGCCAAGCCTATTCCAGGCGTGCATAAAATGTCAAAAAAGGAGAAGAATTTGCCAACTTGCTATAAATACCAAGCCCAATTGCCAAACCATTGGATATGAGATTTTGAGAGTTTTAGCAAAAGATAAGAATGCCAAACCTATTTGCAAAACTGTTGGAGTTGCTCAAGACGTGAGGTTCTCTTATAATGTTTTAGAAACATCTAGCATAAACTTCCTAACCAAATGCCTCTAAAGCGAGAATTTTTATATGTTATGACTAATAATAGTGTTTTACTACTACTTGAAAACACTAGTAGTGATGTATAGCTTTGTTTTTCCTATTGCAAAACGTTCGTGCTAACAATGGTGCTACACTTGCTCTTAATGCATGTTGCTACCACCGTGGCCATGCGGCCCATCCTGTGTCGCTCTCTCTCACACAACTCTGCTGGTCCGTGGGCCGTGGCCATCGGGCACCGTCCTCCTGCTGGTTGCACGTACACTGGACTCGCCAGAGTTTTAGGATCGGATCATATTGTGAGATTTAATCTAGTGGCCTAACCGTACCATAGTTCTATCCATATCGTCCTTCCTATTGTTAGCAAGCAAGTGTTATTGGCTATTAGATGTTTCTAACGAGACCAGCATGTTAGGAAGTAACTTACCGTACATGTCATCAATTGTCTTACATGAAGGAAGAGAGAGCAAGAGTCTCACGTTGCCTGTGCACGGAGATATGCTAATGGAATGATGTGTTGGTTGGATGAGAAGGTGGCCTCTAGGCTCAAATCGGCCTTAAATTGAACACGCCCTAATAAAGATAAAACATATCTAAGAGCTAATCGACATATAGCATATAGGCAATTATCACATCCACATACATATGCGAATATGGTGCTAATTAGATAAGTTAGTGTTAATGTAGATTATAGACATGTACTCCACACTTTTATAACTAGAAGTATCTACTCCTTCCGTCCCTGAAAGCTGCAATTTCTAGAGTTGTCTTAAGTCAATTTTTTTAAAACTTTGACCAAATTTATAGAAAAAAACACTAAGATTTATAGTACCAAATTAATACCATTAGATTTATCATTGAATATATTTTCATAAGGTACTCATTTTATGTTATACATATTGATGCTCTTTTCTATAAAGTTGGTCAAAGTTAAACAAGTTTGACTGACACGGATTCTAGGAATTGAAGCTTTCAGGGACGGAGGGAGTATATTAGGCCATCCTCAATGGGAGTTTCATAGCCCAGTTTCCAACACATCTATATTTTAAAAACAGTGCATTAGAGTTTCATGGGGATGAAACTCTCTCTACTCCCATAAAACTCTTATCATCTCTCTCTTCATTACTATAGCGCCACATCAGCATATTTAATGTGCATGAAACTCTCATGAAACTCCATTGAGACTGGCCTTAATAGTGGGAGATCTCTTATTCAATACAATGAATCTTCGCTTGATGATACTATATATAGCGCAACCCTACAAACACCTCTTCACAGCCATTAGTGGAAGCATTGTATTAGGCCAGTCTTAATGAGGGTTTCATTAGAGTTTCATGCACATTAAATATGCTGATGTGACGCTATATTAATGAAGAGAGAGATGATAAGAGTTTCATGAGAGTAGAGAGAGTTTTATCCCCATGAAACTTCTATGGACTGTTTCTAAAATATAAATGTGTTGGAAACTGTGTCATGAAACTTCCATTGAGGATGGCCTTATGACACCGGCGTCGAAATCTTATCCGATCCCAGACAACACAAAGTTGCTGTAGATTTCAATGCTTGAGCACTAACGATTATAATGGGCATTGCTTGGTTGACACATCCATCATGCGTCAGACACTTACTGCTGGTGCAGAGAATTAAGCACAGCTATCACAATGAAGGGATTCGGGTGTGGAACCTCTTATCCCTCCATAGGACCACGAAAACCCGACCAAAATCCAAGCGCTCAGAGCAAGTTCAGTAGTAACTACAGCAATCAGCTGTATAACAGTAGTACAGTAATAAACATCCAAATCCAAACAATTTTAGCGTGGATGAAAACGGCGAGGGATAGCTAGGTTCACCTCCTCTCGATGGAGAGACGGCGGCACGTCTTCACAGCACCATAGCCGCTAGATGCAAAGCGACGCCACCGACAGAGATGGGAGCACAAGCACATCGAATCAAATCACTTCGATTCAGACCCGGCATCATGGGGATGCCGCCGAATGCGAATGCGCGTCGACGACAGCGTACTGATGGGCAGGCACTGTTCCCGGCGATAGCGGCGAACCGGCGACCTGTCTGCCGTTCGGGCTCGTCCGCTTCCGCCCGTCGCGAGGCGCATCGGCGGGCGCGCAGGCGACGACGAGGAGATATTCACGGCTCACGCGCCGCTGCCCCCCCAGCTTTTCCGCTCGCAATGATCAGGTGCCATGCGGTTGCGCGTTGGCGCCATCAGGAGAGGGGACGTACCTGAGGCGTGCGCTGTGCTGTGCCGCAGCAGCTGCCGGCAGCGTCCTCAGGACATGGCCCTCATCTATGGCTTTATGCGCAGCGCAGCACGGCCATGAGCTAGCCATCGACGCGACGCGGATCGACACGGGCCTCCATGCATTACAGGGGAAACGATCACGCAAACGGATAAGCAGAGGTTTTATTAAATTTTTTTGGCATACCGCGACGACAAGACAGTGGCAGAGAATGGCAGCTTACAAGATCACACACACCCCAACAGTTGATTTATACATGCAAATAAGCAGGAGAATATAGGAAAAGCAGAATGCTATTCATGCTTCGGTGGCGACGAAACACAGCAACAAAAAAGGGAACTTCCACATTGTTGACGACGACGACTATCCATGGGTGCTTCTCTCTAGGAAGGAATCTGTGAGTCATAGGGATCCAATGAAACCTGCGGAATGTAACAGCATAGAATCATTCGATCAGATAAAATCGCCTCACAGCAACATAATTCAAATGTTGTTACCCTAATAGTCCATGAAGGCAGCATCTATACGTTAGTGTGCATCCTTGCGTGTTATTGATCGCAAAATCTTACGATCATCTTAAAGAACTGAGTGCAAAATATGAGGCATGAGTGCCACACCACTGCCTATGACCATGCAAAGGTCTAAGAGTTTCAAGGCTACATATAATTCTCCTTCACAATCTAAGCTTCAATTTGTCAAAAGTTTTTGGATACCAAGACCAAGTGTTAGTCACCTAAAATTGGACCTAGGCCATCCAAACAAGGGGACTAAGCACACCCAACTAACAACTAGGACTAAGCACACCCCAACTAACAACTAGTCCATTAGTTGACCATACCAGATTGAGAAATGAGGCCATGCCCTCCCACCTAACCTATGTTCCGCCTTTCTCTCTCCTCTCATGGGCATAAGAGTGTTTATCTAGGAACACTACTAGCTACTTAGCCCATGTATCCGAACAACATTGCCATCTAACTTTTAGTCACCTAAGGGCACCTCTAGTGGTCAACTTTAAGTTAGTATTACTGAAGCCAAAATACTTCGAGCTCGGGAGAAGAGAAGAGCTCAGATCTTTGTGCGTCCGAGAGACATAACTCCTCTCTCTCTCAACAGGAGTGAGAATATATGAATAAAGTTCATATATTATTGTAGGTGCACTAACAATTCGTTCTAGTAACTAGTAGACTAACAAATGTGTGAACCTACCGTTCTGCAACGAAAATGCAGAACCCATTGTATACCACAGATTGTAGTGATGACACAATGCATAGGAATAGCCTAAACTGTGATGATGTATCATGAGAGCGATGCAGCCAACTGATCCAAGGAGTTGGCCCACAATATACATAATACAGAGGGAGAATTGGAAGCTTGCTATTGTTGGACCGAATCCATCACCTGGCCAGGTTGATATCTCAAGGAATGAATGGTCTAGGGACATATTATCAGAACATGATTAGTTGCCTGTCGGCTAGCATTTTCCAGGACATGCTTTTCATTTTGCAGTTTCAATGCTAGGTGCAGGCAGTGGTACCACACCATATACTTATTTCGCTTCTAAGGAAGCTCTGCGACATGGCAGAGGGGAGTGCCTTCTAGTTGGACCCCATGCTTTCTAGCTACTCACTATGTGTTCATTTTGTGTCACTCTTCGAACTACAGAAAGTTCCATAGTAGGATTAGAGACACAATCATCAAAGAAACTGAATAATTCCTAAGCAATCGAATTTATGTTACACTGGTTTTTTCAGATTGCCATCAGTTTCATCATGAGATCCAAATGCACATGGAAAGGGTAATTATTCTGTAATAGATGAAAACACAGAACGAGTGTTACAGCTTTACATGAAAACAAAAGGACACATCAGATTTTGAATCATAGTGTACGCCACAAGCAGCAGTTAACAGACTGAGCTGTGAGCTCCTAATAAATGGAGGCAATATATGCTACATTTTTCTTGGGTGATGTGTTATATTTGGTGCAAGCAGCTGCTAGACTTTCTTGTGAGATCCAAGCAAATGGAGGCAGTGTAGACAATTTTATTTTCAGTACAATCTATTAAGAATCTAGGTTTGTTCAACAATATATGTAATTCAAAGAACAGTTGAAAGGACATTCCAGATTACCAAATAGAGAAGCAAATTTGTCGGCAAGAATAAACATCATGCAGTAAGGGGCCCCTCTGCATTGCTACGCCCATTGAGCTGCTCTGGGTGGATCTTCTTCCCCAACATCTTCCTCATGACCTACTTAGTTTCAAGACAACCAAAAGCAACAGATGAATTGCAGGTTAGTAGTCATTCAGCGTCAAGATAGGTTAGATACATCATGCTTGCTTAGCTAGCCATCATATTTGATCCAGAGTAAGAAGCTAAGTGGCATGGAATAAATAACTCAGACCACTTCTAGGATAGCAAGAGATGCATAATTATGAGGAGCTATGCAATTCTGCCAGTTTAGGACATATGGCACAACTTATTAGCCTATAACATATTCTTTTCATGAGCTTCTGTTCTTTCTGGACGAGTATGCCTTTAGGGTGTAATCATATGAGGGTTCTTATATCAGATGAGCCTGGGGTACTTAAAATTGCTACAGGGTGTAGATTAAGTTAGCAATCAATCGGAGTAGAAAGATTCTTGTCAATATTTGAAATATGATATTTGCAACGGACATAAGGTGTGGGTGAAGAAAGCAAGCCATACCCGACTTAATTTTCTTGTGGCTTTCAGTGGTTTTGGTGGTGGCTTCCTTGGTTTCTTTTGATGCATCTTGTCCATGCATGATGTATGCTTTGAAGTGGATGCCCCAGCAACATGGATGATATCCTGGCAACTATTCTCCCCTGGAGCACTTGATGAGAATACTTCTGCTGCAAATAAATCAGCAAGTGTAGTTCTTACTTTCTCCACCTTCTCTACCATCAGAAGTGGTCGCTCCTGGATATTAACAGCTCCCCCATCTTCCACCTCACGCATCAGGATTTCTTCTGTTACAAAGCATGTAAAGTTGTCTTCTTTCATTGACAATGAATGCATCTTAGCAGGCTCAACAATAGGCAATACTGGTTCACATGGCTCTGTTTCCAATGCAACGTCTTCTTTCACCTGATCATTCCTGGGTTCCTCATCATCTATATCTTCCTCAATTACTCTCTCATCACCCATGACGAGGAGATCTTCTTCTTCAATGCAAGCCTCAGGACAAAATGAGTCTACGTGATGTCCAAGTGTGCCAATTGCAAGTATACCATTAAGAAGCACATCACGGAGCAAAAGGGCTTCAGTGTCTTTCTCAACCACACTATGAGGCACAGAGTCCTCCCTATCCTCCATGGCTGTTGCATTATTCCAAAACAAAAGTCAACAAAAATGAGAACAAAGAAATGTATATTAGATCACACAAAAGAGAGGCATCCTAGGAACATGCTTACCCTTGTTACCATGGATGGTGCAGTACTCAGTATTAGGATGCATCCTCCAATTCAGCCAATGAAACACCTGGCAGTGTCATGACTCATGAGAACATGTAGATCATTAACAATATGGGCACTTAATACAGGAATAGCGACTTCAATATCATGGGTCAACAGGATAGAGAGAAACTGCAAAGACAACACACATCAAATATTGACAGAGGGTGCATCATAAGCGAAACTGAATTACCTTTAGGCCCATGTCTCTGGAACCAATCTGAAATCACAGGAGAGAGGCAGACAGTAGCATTGACGAGCCTCGGAGGCATGGCATGGTTTTATATGAAGAACTAGCCCCATAATTGAATGGTCCAGGAGACAAAAGATGGAGTTTTGGTTGCACTGGCTTGGCCTGACTCAAGTCAAGTAAATTCTTTCACTGAGGTTGATATGCGAATGTGAGATTCCCAGCTACATTCTATTCAAAGTAAGAAAAGGGCAGAGATTCACTGATCACAGCAGGAGAATGATTTAGAAAGACTCCAGCTGACTCAATCAGCCACCACAATGTGGCACACTGCATGTGCATGTTGTGGCCCCATTGACATAATGGATCATGCCTACGTGGTGACAGATACCATGCAAACTGCTAGCAAACTAAACAAAGAAGTAATCACAGAATCATGACATGGAATGAGCAGGTCCATCAACCTATAGGGACTAGAAAGAGAATAGTTTTCAACAGCTGACAAATTCCAGATTAAGCAGGTGTCGATAGTCAAGAATTATATTGAAATTTAATCAGTTCATCTGATACTTGACATATGTACAAATATGTTCACCATTCCAGCTTTCCCAAAAGATGTGATGCAGCACTGACTCTATCATTTAGCAGTAAACTGCACACGCTTTCATCCTCCTCTTATATATGATTTGATGCAGGAGCCACTTGAAATGGCGACAATGACATAAGCAGCTGCTGCCTGCTGGCAGCAGCCTGTAAGTTAGCACTTGACAACATGCTACTGTGCATCTAATGGCAGTATGGCACAGACAAGTGCCGACCACAGCTGCATGTGAACAAGTAAAGACTGGCAGCAGCACCGGTCTGCAAATTGTAGGCTCGTGTAGGCAAAAGTTTCCATTAGCAAAGCAGCTTCCAAAAATTCACTTCAGGGATCAGCCTCAGAACAAAATTACTTTTAGATCTTAACTAACAATGAATGTGAAATTAGTTTTCATTAATTCTCTTATCTCTGAATACCTTCCTGCATATAATACAGTTAAAACCAAGCATTGGGGATGAGAAAAGTAATACTACGTTGATCATGACTCATCAAATGATCGAAACAATAATAAAAGTGCATATGTGAAGGTAAAGTGGTAAACCTTGTCCAGGTAATGGTTCATGAGGCACTTTCCCAGCACCAACCTGCCACAACTAAGCATGGAGAGGAGACATGTGTCTTCTTCCTGAAGCCAGCAAGATCCTGTAAGCCATGTGCGTCCATCACGATTGATGGGTGAAGAATAAGCACCCTAGGTGCATGCTGTCGAGGCTCATAATAATGAAAATATCTGTTCTGCATCCTTCTGACTACAGAAGTACAGTAGCAACCAATCTGACGACACATGTTTGTTATGCAATGATGTCTCCCAGATCCATCTGGCTTGGCAATTTATGGAAGACCAAAATAGTAATGTTTCAGGTTACACACAGCTCAACTATTTACTGAATAAAGGTACCATAAAATGATTCTGTTATGTGACTACATCAGAATATAGAGAGTAGATCACTCTATATATAGGATGACAGCTGAATGGAGAATAACTAAGGCTGTGCAGCACTTCATCAA
>Ga0182004_10001407_pt1 | contig 17545 bp, 14 predicted proteins | sample Sormic07211540_1_FD_120479 | JGI IMG/M metagenome (GOLD analysis project Ga0182004, IMG submission 120479) | Endophyte microbial communities from Sorghum bicolor roots, Mead, Nebraska, USA - 072115-40_1 MetaG | ecosystem: Host-associated > Plants > Roots > Unclassified | place: USA: Nebraska...
CGCGGCGAGGAGGAGGCGGGCGAGGTCCGCGCCGCGCGGTTCCGCGTGGAGGAGGAGGCGGGCGACGGCGCGCCGAGGGAGGAGGCGGGCGAGGTCCGCGCGACCGGATCCGCGTGGAGGAGGAGGCGGGCGAGGGCGCGCCGAGGGAGGAGGCGGGCGAGGTACGCGCGATCTGCGTGGAGGAGGAGGCGGGCGAGGGCGTGGATCCGCGCGTCCTGGCCTGGGGAGAGGATGGAAGGAGAGCGCGGGGCGCGAGGATTGAGCGGGCCGCGCAGGACGACGTTCGCAGGAGGCAGGACGAAAGCGGGAGGGGAGAATGTCGCACCAAAACGATGTCCCCTCTTTAGTCTTTTTAGTTGTAGGAGATACCATTTCCGTCTCTAACGGTATCAAACCGTGAGTGTGAAAAGTCAAAAATACCCTCAAAGCTAAATACATAATTAATTATTTTGAGCAGCTTAATGACCTCAAATGAAAAAACTCAGAACTACAAAGTTGTAGATCTCGACAATATCTATAAGTTTTATATAACAATTATTTTTATTGAATTTCATAAAAAAATATATGATTTGATAATCAAATAAAAATTATATATATATATATTATATATATATAGATAGAGAGAGAGAGAGATCGATGAGATTTACGATTTTCTAGTTTTAAGTTTTTTTATTTGAGATCGTTAAGATGCTAAAAAATTAATTGGATATTTAGCCACGAGAGTATTTTTGACTTTTCATACTGTAGTTAACACTGTTAGAGTCAAATCTGACGGAAGTGGTATAGAGGGTAAAAGAGTTTGGAGCAGTGGCACATGTGAGAGCTCAACTTTTTTAATAGCTTGTAGGTAATTACCAACTTTTATAATGGCATACATGTAAAAAGTTGGTAATTACCTACAAGTTGTCACATCGAATCTTGCGGCTTTTACATGTGTTAAACTTTTCAAGATTCCTTGTCACATCGAATCTTAAGCATTAAATATAGATAAAAACAAAAACTAATTGCACAGTTTGCCTGTAAATTGCAAGACGAATCTTTTAAACTTAGTTACTCCATAATTAGACAATATTTGTCAAATAAAAACAAAAGTGCTACAGTGTTAAAATCCACTTTTTGGATCTAAACAAACCATGAACCAACTCTTCTTAAATGCTAAAAGCTAAGTACTAGGAGAATCCACTCATATTCTGGTAGTGATATTAGGCCAGTTTCGGTAGAGAGTTTCATGGCATTGTTTTCAAGACTGTCATATCATATGAAATGAAATAAAATTTAGATAAAACACCCACTCTCAATAGAGAGTTTCATTTCATAGTTTTATAGGCATTTAATTCTAAAACTTATAGAAAGTTGGTAATCGTGCCAAGAGAGTCTCATTTATTCTCTCTGACTGGCCCCTATGGAATGTGATTACTAATATGTTTGCGTTTGTTTTGGACAATATATGGGTTATGTTTGGCACCGCTCAGTTTCACCGACTCATATATGAAGTGTTTTTTTGATATAGTGTCAGATTTAGGCCTTGTTTAGTTTCTAAAAAATTTTGCAAAAAAGTTCAGATTTCTTGTCACATCGAATCTTGTGGCACATGCATAGAGTATTAAATATAGATAAAAATAATAACTAATTGCACAGTTTGTCTATAGTTTTCGAGACGAATCTTTTAAGCCTAGTTAGTCTATGATTGGACAATGTTTATTAAATACAAATGAAAGTGCTATAATATTTATTTTAAAAAAATTGGAACTAAACAAGGCCATGGATAATCCGATCGCCTCCTATATATATATAGTCCTATTCCTAATGGAGGATGATAAAAAAATTGCACCGAGTTTGGACGTGTAACGACAGACGGATCTGGCCCATTCTCTCCCAACTGAAATAAACCATATCTGGCCCATTCTCTCCCATGGGCACCATAAATAGCTGGCCCAACACGGCGGCCTATAACCATGTATATGTATTCATCATCATCATCAGTACATAATACGCGTAGGCTTTTCGGAAATCCATCAGTACACGGATGTTGGCTTATTTCAGTTGTGATTACGAATGCAAATTAGGTCTTGTTTAGATCCAATTTTTTTGGATTTTAATATTATAGCATTTTTATTTTAATTTGATAAACATTGTCAAATCATAGAGTAACTAAGCTTAAAAGATTCGTCTCCCGATTTACAGACAAATAATTAGTTTTTGTTTTCATCTATATTTAATGCTCCGTGCATGTGCCGCAAGATTCGATATAACAGAAAATTTTAAAAAAAAATTTGTTTTTAGAGTGAACTAAACAAAGCCTTATTTGCTAGTATCTTGTTTGGTTGTCTAAGTGTTTGCAAATTCCGAGTACAACTCCTTCTGTATTTTCAATATCAGCCGGCCGGGGAGCGATATATATCAAGCGTACGTGCGTCGTCGTCCATGCATCCGGCTCTCCGTGTGCAAGGACACAGAGAACGGCGATGGACCACGACGTCGACGTCGAGAACGGCGGCGGCGGCGGCGACAAGGACGCCGCCATATTAGGATCCCCGAACCCGGCCGACCCTCAGATGACGGAGAAACAGCCGTGCACCTGGCTCCGCGCGGCGCCATACATGGTCGCCATTCTCGGCTCCGTCGCGCTCATCGTCGCCGGCCTGTCGCTGGACCGCCGTTCCTGTCTGCCAGGTGCCGCCGGCGGCGAGACCACTAGCATCGACGCGAACGCGTGCCGCTTGGCGGTTGGGATCGCCATCAGCGGGGCAATATTGCTGTTCGCTGCCATGTTCGCGGTGGCGGTGCAGCAGGGCGAGTGCAACCCAAGGTTCCTCCCTCGTTTTGATGAGACCGATTCCGACGATGATGATGATTATTAGCCGGCCGTCTTGATTGTCTTGTGTGGACGACGACGACGCAGAAATTAAATAGAGAAAATATTGAGTGGATGCAATATTGCTGGATCCGTAGAATAGAATCATAAGGGATAGGAGTGTTTGATGAGATTGCAAGAGCAAATATTAATTAAGTGGCCAGGTTCCTCGATCGATTTTCCAAGGGTGGCTAAGAGTATTGTGGTTTTTATGGCTCAAAATTACGTTTTTGAGATTGCTGCTGGATTTTTTTTCGCTTGCTTGGAATAATAAACAACCGCCATATGCTGATATGCATTAGGCCATTAGTTGGTACAGATGCTGAGAGATATTAATATATTCTCTTTTCTAAAAAAATAGATGGCTAAGTACATACTCCTAGAGTCCTGTACTCTTTACGTACACCATGCATCGTGCAAATTCCGAGTAGAACTACTTTTGCGTTTGCGATATCAGCACGTACTCCCCTCGTCAATAACTCTCTCTACTCCAAACTCTTATCATCTCTCTTTATTAATATAGCGTCACATCAGCATATTTAATGTGTATGAAACTCTAATGAAACACCATTGAGACTTGCCTAAGAAACTGACTCTTCATGGTTATCAATGGACAAGAAACCACTCATAGCCCATTGGAAGAGCGAATATGGTTTCTATCACTACTTATGTCATGTACTATAGAAAGTCTTCCACTTGCAAGAATGGTTTCTTGGTACGATGTCCTATGCTATAGAAACTACTAATAGTTTCATGCATTGGAGTGCCCTTAGAAGCTATGTCTACACGAGATCTAAGACATGAAGTGATATGATTGGTTGAGAATGGAGAGAGGGTGAATGTGATTGGATAAAAAATTATTCTATAGAAACTATCCATTGTGACTATAGTTTCTATATATGTTATCTATAAAAATTCATAGGTATAGAAACTACATATAGTTTCTAGCATTGGAAGTGCCCTTACAATGAGACATTGAGACCTAGAGTTTGTTGCCTCGTCATCTAAACGAGTTGTGGTTCAGATACTTATTCAATGGTAGTGCTTGGAATAGGGTGTCCGGATGGTTCTCTTTCCGTCGGTCACCCACATTCATCCCTTCCGACATTCCATAAAACACACATTATGACATTCAAAAACTTTTCACCTATAGATTAAACAAGGTCTGACTCATTTTAAAATGGAACTAAAGATGGCAACCGACATATTACAAGACGTCATCTAGAGAACTCTTTTTGCCTTTTCCAGTATCACCGCGGACTTCGAAATCAACGCGTGAAATACAAGTGAGATTGTTCATCTATCATAGCATTCCCATGAGTTTTCAATAAAGCCTTTCAATCTAGGATTTTGGGTAAGAATGAAATTCTCCATTTATCGGAGCATATTCAAGAGTTTCTAATAAAACCTCTCAATCTATTATTTTGGGTAAGAATGAAAAAACCTCTCATCTCTAACCGTTTCTAATCTCACCTCTCAATCTTTCCGCACTTAAGTAGACCGATCGTGCCTATATATTCATTAACCAATCTAAAGTGGAAGGGCATAGAAAATAATAAAAAAAATAAAAAAAGATTCCTAATGCAAATATACAAGAGATATAATAAATAATATATAAAAATGGTTAGCATAATTTAAAATAATGTATGGTGTTTGATGTAAAATTATTGAAGATGTTTTATTTGTTTCCTTTAATAATATTTTGGACGAGTTGAAAAACGAAACAAATCTATTTGGAAACTCTTCAGGAGGTCACGTTTACAACCCAATTCCAACAAATAAAGCCGCAGCGTCCAACTAACAAACGTACTTTACGGCTTTAAGCACGTTCCAGTTGACGCTAGTCGTACTACCCCTCGATCTCCCCTGCCGCGTGCAACGATCGGATCGGAGGAGGTCGTCGTCGGCGTCGGCGATAGATGGACATCGACCTCGAGAACGGTGGCGGCGGCGGGGGCGGCAACAACGACGTCCACGACGACGCCGCTGTCGTCTCAAGTTCCCCGGACCCGGACGACCCGCGGGCGATAGAGAAGCAGCCGTTCACCTTGCTCAGGTCGGCGCCCTACTTGGTCACCATGCTCGCCGGCGTCGTGCTCTTCGCCGTCGGCTTGGCGCTGACCGGTCCGCCTTCCTGTTGGCCAGGTGCCGATCTGACCGGCAACACCGGATGCAACGCATTGCCGTTTGCGATCGGCCATGTCGGGTTAGTGATGGCGTTGTTCGCGGCCATGTTTGCGTCGACTGAGTTCAGCTGCTGCGCCCCCCGGCTTGATCAGGCCGATGATGATGATCATTAGCCGGCCGGCCGCCTTATTTGTCTTGCGTGGACGAAGAAATCAAATCAAAGTAGAGCAGAAGCAAATGCTGAGACAAACATCGATCGGCCGGAGATTTATACACGAGCGACAAGCCAAGCTAGCTAGCAGCCACTGTCTTGTCCACTGCTATATATTGCTAGAGTTTTGAGTTTTTCCTTGTTCTAGTAATTTCAAATATGCTTCTAATAATGTACGTGTGTGTATGCATATAAATTACAGTGTATTATTACATACCAAGTTTAATTTCTTGGTTCCTTCATGGTTTGATCCAGTTGGCACGATTCTGGTTTCGATTGGATTTTATGAGCAGGAGAAGCAGAAGAATACTAATCCCTGTCCATCACTTCATATATCCATGCATGAGGCTCGGTGGCAGTGCAGCTATATATATAGCGGGCTAGCGGCTCTCGCTAGTTGCCACTACAACATGCTTGTACTCCCTCTATATCTAAAATAAAGGTCGTTCTAGGTTTGTTGTCTATTTTCATGAAGGAAGACGTTCTGAGTGCCGGGGTCACGAGTTGGACACGTTTACACTTGTGCGCTTAGCTTGTTGGCACTCCATAAAAAACAAGGACCAACTAGGCCCAAACGTGAGCAAACGCGCCCACACCAACACAACGCCGCACGTGTGGATCAAAAAAAAAATTGCATCTGCTGAGTATCGACTACGGGACCTCACAACTTACACCTTCACACACTTGCCAAACGAGTTTGGAAACTTTCTTATATGAAGAGCACCCACAACTCTATTTACTAGGGGCAAAATGAAAAATACCTCCAATTATTCACTCTTGGTAAGCACAATCATGTCCTAAACGACTTTCTTTTTAGGTATGGAGAGAGTACTAAATAGTGACCTATAGAGGCTAAAGAGACACAGACACCTCTGCTAAATGCTAGCCATAGAAATATTGTTAGTCTCATTTCGTATGTTGTCATCCAATTACCAAAACACTAAACCCTTGCTAGGATCCACATATCTAACACACTGCTCTAGTTACTTGTATGGGTGGCAGGCTTAGAATTTTAACCAATATAAAATTTCATCATGTGTTCCAATTAATCTAGGATCACGCCTCACGTCGTGTCTGGACACATGGTGCCCTAACTGGAATAAAATTCTATGCAGCTGTACCACAACTTGCATGCCACTCACAACTGCTCCGATGGCAACCACCAGTCCATGCTGGAAAAAAACATACTCTACCCATATTGTAGATTATGGCCGTACAAAGAAAATAAACCCTGAGGCTTTGCTTTGTTCAGTTGGTGAAAATTTTTGGTTTTGCATACTGTAGCACTTTCATTTATATTTGGTAATTATTATCCAATCATAGGCTAATTAGGTTCAAAAATTTATCTCGTAAATTACAGACAAACTATGTAATTAGTTATTTTTTTTAATCTATATTCAGTGTTCCATGTATGTGCCGCAACATTTAATTAATGTGACGAGGAATCTAGAAAATTTTTTGGGAACTTAACAAGGCCTGAGTTTTTGGTTGGTTGTTGATCAGCTACAGAACATGTGTGTTGAGGCCAGGATGCCACACATTGGCCATTGGGGCGGTGTTGCACGCAAGTCAGGTGCGGCACCATCGCATATAATAAGGATGGAGATGATGCTCTAAATAGATATCTATGGTTTTTCTTTAGTCTAATTTACTGAACTAAACAAAAAATGAGAGAAAATTATCTGTTTATAGTTTATTAAGTTATACTATTACTAGAGAAGAACCGCGGATACCTATTTAGAGCATCATCCCCATCCTTAGCATACAATTCCTTTTCGCTCTAACTTTGTCCAAGCATAGGAGAGAGTGACTGACCATGAAAAAAAAAACTCTGAATTCCAATTGATCGACTTAGAATCAATGAATCATGATCCACGCGCTGTGCCTGGAGACGCTGCTCACTTGTCGATAGGATTGAAGAGTGATGGATTAGTTGCCATTAGTCGTAGAGTACGTATCCAAGACTATGTTAATGTGAAACTGATAGTTTGGCAAAAAAAAAAAGGAAAACTGTTGATCTCATTATAAGAGAGATGCAGGGCTTCAAAACATTTTACCCTCTCAACATGTGAAGCTGATTACACGTAAGGTTTTGTTTGGATGTTGTCGGATTCACTTCAATCTATATGTGTTGGTGTGGATTGAAGTGGAATTTAGTTCAAGTTCCACTCCGATCCACCTCAACACATATAGATTGATGTGAATCCGACTACATCAAACAAGGCCTAAATAACATCTGAATCAGCAGATATCTTAATTTGCTAGCAGGTGGGGCCATCTGCGTGCATCTATACCATGTCTTGAGCAGCAAGTGACCATTGTAGTTTAGCCCTACAGAGGGGGCACGTATTGTGTTGCGCCAGCAACCAATTAGCAATGCAATCCCTGTGGAACTCGTGGTGGCAGATGGGCATCACGCTGCACCGGTCGCCGTCCTCAAACTGGCCCAAGCAAATCGCGCAATCCTCCTCCTCCGCCGCCGCCGCCGCCGTCCCTGCTGCAGTCGTCGTTGATGGACGACCGCCGCCGCCGAGGCCGCTGGTAGTAGACGCCGGTAAAGAGTTCTGGCGAGGGTACGTGACCTTGTCTAGACGTAGTAGGATCCTCCGATGCACGGCTGCCGCCTCGTTCGCCGGCGGCGGGCCGCCGCCGTCCTCCCGGATGCAATTTCTGTAGCAGGCCCGCGCGCTTGGTATGACGACGAAGAAAAGTAAGCCGCTGCCCCAAACGAGGAAAATCACCCAGTCTGAATCCATGGCCGCCGCTACCTTTGAATTGCGATAAGCTTTGGCCAAAGAACAGACCTGTACACGTACGTATGGCAACCTATAGGATGTATATCTTTCTTTCCCAAATGTTATCTTTGTTCCTAATATACGAAGAGTTTCTTCGTCTTCCGTTCCGTGTGTGCTTCTTTTTTCGTGTTTTTTTCTCTTATGGTGTTTTTTCGTTCTTTTTTTCTTGTTTTTATTTTCGTGCTGTTTTTTCTCATTTTTTTAATTACTAGTAAATATGTCCGTGCGTTATGACGGGAGAAAAAAACATTTAATTTATTTGCTTTAGCTTGTTGCATATATAGCTGCAGTGGCCGTGATAGCTTAATTTTAATAGGTGACTTAATGGTGTGAATGGTTGCTACAACAATTACAAACAAATGGATAGAAACAAGATTCTAATGTTAAATATTTATGTAATATTCTTTTTGTGAAATTTTAAAGATATATTTTATTGTATGATGATCATTATATCCATATGCCGCCGTCATGATTGCCTCTAAGCCGGACCACCGGCGCCACCACCCGACCTTTCCTACGGGATCTCTCGTCCCTGATCTCCTCGTCGTTTCGTCTCCCACTCGTCTTGGTGTGGTGCGAGACGTAGGACTCCACCCCGCCGCTGCCTTCGCCACTGCTCTCCTTCAATGACCTCTCCCACCAATCCCTCTCCCCGTAGCTAGTCATGCCTCCACAGGCGACTGCAACCCTATCGCCTCAGCCCTCACATGGCGCCGGCCTCTTCTCTTTGCCAATATGGTCCCACGGCTCGCCGGGCCCCTCGTCGTGGTTGACCCACTCGAGGGAGGAGAAGCCTAGGGACGGGTCACCGAAGGATGTCATCGTGCAGTGCAGCACAGCAGTCCCCGATGACGCCCGTCGAGTCAGCAGTCACAACAGCAGAAGGTTGCGGATCACGCTGCCGCCTCCCAGGGAGGTGGTGTGGCCGGAGATGCCGAGAGATTCGGCTCCGGCTACTGGCCGGGTCGACGAGGAGGAGTGGGTCACATTTTTAGGTATGTGAACTTGCTGCCAAGACCCAGCTAATTTGATGCAATGGGTGGAGTAGGATGTTTGGAGTTTTGTATAATCTGCTACATTGGATTCATATAGTTGTATGTTTTATTTTTAAAAAAAGAACCTGCTCTTGAAAGAAAAATAAATTGGAACATATGTAAATAGGCATCCGGAATGGACTCCGTTACGTATACTACATTGATAGGAGACGGAGTCGATGTAGTGATATATTCATGACTCGCGAAGGGAAAAGAAGATGGACAGACCAAAAATCAGGTAGGATGTTTGGAGTTTGTATAATCTCTGATGATGCATTGGATTCATATAGTTGTATGTTTTGTTTTGTAAAAAAAAGAACCTCCTCGGAGGTAGGTAAAAATTTCAACCGCCTTAGTTAATGTTTTGGATGAACTGAGACGGTTAAATTTTATTAACTGAGGTGGTCATAAAAACCGCCGGGTTTGTCCGGAACCCGTGCGTCGTCTGCAGGACGGAGTTCGAGGCCGGCGAGAGCTGCAGCGTCCTGCCGGGGTGCGTGCACGTCTTCCACAGGTGCTGCATCGCCAAGTGGCTGCGACACCATGCTACCTGCCCGGTTTGCAATGCGACGGTTGCCCGGCGACGGCAACAACAGGGTGTGTAAAGTAAAACACGGCGGCAGTGTTGCTCCAAGATTATAAGTCATTTTAAGAATTTTAGAGAGTGTGAAACCATCTTAAGTTTGACCAAACATATATAATAAGGTAATAACATTTATAATGTCAAATAAATATTATTAGATTTTTTATTAACTATATATTTTATAGTATATCTATTTGATATCATAATTTTTTTTAATTCTCTCTGTAATTTTAGTCAAACTTGAAATGATTTAACTCTCTAAAGATTCTTGTAATGTCTTATAGTTTAGAACGGAGGGAGCATGATTTGTTACTTTTCTCTTTTAAAAAAGCAAGTTTTCACGTCAAGGACGAATGAATCCAGTTCGTTTTAGGGTTGCATATTATACATCGAACAACGTGACGACGTATGAAGCTGCTGCTCTCTGAATCGGAATCCAGGTGGTGTCCGAGCTGGATTCCGATTGAACAGACGCCAGCTGAAGACTGTGCCGTGCCGCAGTCACCCGATCGACACCACGAACAACTAATTAATTTCTTACCAATCGCCGACGTCGTCTCGGTCGACCGGAGCTGCAATCGACGTCGACGACGCACGCAGACACATCTACGCAACGTACGGCAGGTCTTGGTGGGGCGTCCATGTCCACATCCAATAATCCAACCAGCTAACTAATCCGATCGAGGAGTACCGCCGACGACAGATCCATCGTCGTCGACCTGCTGCGCGCGCGCGCGGAGCGCCATGGACATCGACGATGTCTACGAGTGCATCGTACGGGGCGTCCTCGCCGTCGCTTTCGTCATGGCGGTGCTTGTGGTCATCATGCTGCTCCTCGCCGCGATCAACGAGGTGGACTATCAGATCAGGCGACGCCGCCGACGCCAACGCCGTGCGCCGACGCCGGTCCCGCCACGGCCGCCGCCGTCGTCGTCCGTCGTCGAAAAGCTGCTGGAGAGCATCCCGGACGTGGAGTACCTACCCGTCGGCGACGGCGGCGGCGACAGCGACCGGGAGTCGTGTGTGATCTGCGTGACGCCCTACGAGGCCGGCGAGGCCTGCAGCGTTCTGCCGGCGTGCAAGCACTTGTTCCACAAGGCCTGCGTCACCAAGTGGCTGCGGGTGAGGTGCACCTGCCCGCTCTGCAGGGCAGCCGTCGCCTTGCCATTGCCATTGCCATTGCCACACCCTGTACTGCTGGCTGGCAACCTGCTTAACGCAGCAGAGAACATGGTGTAGTGAAGCTCTTCTTCTCCATGGTTTTCCTGAGACAGGCTAAGTAACAGCTCATCTCTCCAGTTTCGATGTGGAATCCTCCTCTTTCGAAATGTATGTGTGTGATAGGTCAAATTCTTTTTTTTTTGGCCAATTTTGTAAAAGAAAGGCAGGGCAACACCAACGAAATATAAATTCTTCGATTGGCTGGTCATTCGAAACTGAATCTGGACTGCATATCGCCTCATAAAGCATGGTTAGCGAAATCAAGGAGCATATGACACACGGATCGTATGATAAGATATAACCAGAAAAAATGCCTATGCTTACGTATAACCAGAAAAATTAAATAACTAAAAGGTATATATGTCTAAGTTATGAAATATAATTAAAGTTTAGCTAGGGTCACTTGGATCCTCTAGCTAATTGATGTTTATTTTACCATATTACCCTTACTTTCGTTGAGTCCGTTGTAGATCGAAAGAATAGAGAGGCAATTTCGTCTTTAATAATGTTTTAGTTAGGTTCGTACAACCAAAAGTGATTGTGTATATCTTGGCCTACAACTAGAGTTTATCTAGCCCCTTTTGGATCCCAAGCGGCTAAAGTTTAACCGTGGATCCAAATAGGGTCTTAATAAATAAGAAGAAAACTAAGAGGTCGAAGTATTTTTATGACTGAAGAATACTATGATACTAACCCTCATAGCTTAAGGCTAGTTTGGATCTCATGGGCTAACAACTAGTTACTAAACTTTAGCCCTTGAGAATCCAAACAGAAAGGTTAATGTGTAGACTAAAGTTTAACAAAAATCATAACTAATTATTAGTCCACTGGTTAGTAAGATCTAGTTGACATAGCTAAAAGTGTTATACCTATCAAAAAAAGACACATCTACCTCTCAATGGTCCGCCTTCACTGCGACAGCAATGTCGCAATCCAATCTCTGGCACTCTGGCGCGGCCTTGCTCTCAACATAGTCCCGGCACTCCGCGCTCCTGCACCCAACTCCGAGGAGCCTCTATGCCCATGTATAGACAAACAACATATAGACAAACAACTCCATGACGATAAATGTAGGCCAAAAAATTGAAGATGAGTATTGAGATATTTTGGTCCAGAGTGGCCCTAGTGGCCTTAGTGGAGATCCGCCCCTGCTAACAAAGTTAGCTAGTTTTTAGCCCTAGATAACCACCCAAATGTGTCCAGCATCTCCAACTGTTTTGCATATTTCATTTGGCAAATGAGGAAAAGTTTGCCAAGTCCCAAATAAATATGTCAAAGATAAAAAGAGTCAATCTCCAATGATTTAGCATTTTTCACTTTGCAAAAAAAAAAGAGAATTTGTCGACCCGCATAATTTTTCCAGTGCTTTTCCTCTCCTCGAACGTGCGGGTCTTTCTTCACGGCATTTTCTTCACGCGCGACGTCCATTCCTCGCGCCAAATTTGTTTTCTTTGCGCCGTCGTCTAGTGTCGTCGCGCCATCGGCCTTGGTCCCTGTCGTTGCTCCCTGTCGATTGGCTATGAATCCCTGGAAGGCAGCGACGGTTCCAGGCTACCGGAGACCGGATCTAGCCGGCTTTCACAAATCACAACGCATCTCAACCAACACCAGTGTTGATGATGATTGAAGGCAGTGCTGCAAGAACCGAGTCGCAGTAGTCTCTCAAAGCTTTACGGGAAAATATGGCTGTGGGGGAAGGGATTGCGTGCGGGAGCACACGCGGGGGACAGAAATCGCACAAGGTCGCAATGCCAAGCGCCGGCTCGGCTTGCATATATGTAAGCCCTTTTCAAGTATTTGTCAAGTTAATAAAAATACAAAGCTCATTTGCAAAACTGTTAGATATATGTTTTTTTAGATTTTTTTTACAAATACAAAAATACAAAACCATATGCAAAACGGTTGGATGCTCAAGTAGCAAGGCAACGGAGTCGGTGATTGCAATTTGTATTCATGAATCATGATTTTGGGAGCAGATGGCCTGCCTTTCCAAATGAACACTCCTATAGATAGGATAGCAATCATTCGGATTCATTCCTTCGCTCCTCTTTACTTTTGCAGCCCCGGACGACCGGACCGGAGGTTGCTCCCATACCTTTTACTTTCGTTGTTCCCAATGCCATGTCGGCTTGTCTTCACCACAGTACTGTACCACCACTGGCCATTGCAGCCCTGCTTTCCGCTTTCACCTCCAATCCAATCCTGCATCGACTCGCCGTCGCCGCCGGCGAACCTCAGAACGTTTCGAGTTCAGGCGAAGGCATCTCTGTCACTCTGATCTCATCTTCGTCGTCAGTCCAGACTAGAGTTCGTTAGTTCCACCGGCAGCTGCAGGCAGCAGGCAGGTTAGTACTTTACTCGCCCCTTCTCTTCTTTTTTTTTTTTTATTCTTCTCATGATTAACCGATAATTCTTCGTAGATTGGCTTAATTTATTACTATTGTTAACTTGTTATACTACCACTGCTGTACTGGTATATTTTAGTGGCTAATGTGAAGCCTAACCTGATGAATGGTTTGTTTTCGTTGCTGTCTCCTCTGTTCCTGCACGTAGTTCCATCCATACAGCTTGTTGTTCATTCAGATCCTTTCACTTGTTCAGTTACTCCTACCTCTGAAAATTTTCATGTCAGCAGTCAGCGCTCTTCAGATCTATCTTTGATGGTTCAGTCATTATCCCTGCTTGCAATGCTTTTTCTAGATGTGTAGTCCTGCATCTGCATGAACTAATTTATTTTCATGCGTATACTCTGCATACTCCTGCTGGAAACCGTGGATGTTCGTGCTGAAAAGAAAGTTTACATTGCCCCCAAGATATTTTCTGTTAAATTACATCGTACAGTTTTGATTTCATTTCCCCCCGTGGATTCAGTTCGTTTAAACAAGAATTTTGATTCTCATCACGTTCATTCACAGAAGAAGAAGATCTGATCATTCCCTTTCTGGATGCAGCCTGCAAGCAGTCGCCATTACCATCGCCAAGACAAGCAATGGAGTCGTCACCAGGGCCAGCAAGAAGCGCGAGGGCTCCACCAACTCCAACCTGCACCGTCCCGGGGCTCCTGGTCGGCCTCACCAAGCTCTTCAACCTCACCAAGGTCTGCGCAGCACCATCGCCGGCGGCCGACGACAGCAACGGCGAGGCAGCAGCAGCGACAAAATGCGGGCCCGACCCCGACCCCGGCCCGGACCCGAGGCTTGTTCTCATGAGGCTGTTCGACGCGGTGTCGGCGCTCAAGTCCGGCTACGTCAAGCTGCAGCGAGCGCACTTCCCCTACGACCAGGACAAGGTCGCCGCCGCCGACGAGGCCGTGGCGTCCGAGCTCGACTCGGTCGCCGCGCTGCAGTGCCTCTGCACCTCCCGCCGCGGGATTGGCCCGCTCGTCGACGACCGGTGGGCCCAGGTGCAGCGCCTGGAGGCCGAGGCGAGGCGGAGGGACGCCCACATCGCCGCGCTCGCGAGGGAGCTCCGGCGGCTGCAGCGGGACAACGCCAGGCTGAGCAGGCAGGTCGTCAGGAGCAGGAACGACGACCGTCGCAGGGCGGGGATGCTCTCCGTGCCGAAAGAGCTCGCGACGCCCGCGGCGCTCGTGAGACAGTTCGTGGCGGCGTCGAGGTCGGTCGGCAACTTCGCCGAGCTGCTGCTTGGTGGTGCGTGCAGCTTGACGGCGGCGGCTTCGTCGACTGAGTCCAGTGACAGCAGCGGCACAGATGCAGCGGGAGCAGAGCAGGCGCGGTGGTGGAGGAGGTACTCGCTGGAAGCGCACCTGTGGCGAGCAATGCTGCTGGTCGGCGGCGCTGGTGCCGGCGACGAGGAGTGCTGCAGCGGCGGCGGCGACGCTGGTAGCAGCTTCCGCCGGATCATGAAGCCCCGGGACGCTCTCGACGCGCTGATGCAGTTCCCGCGGTCGGGGCTCTCGGCGTTCTGCCGCGCGGCCTACATTGCCGCCGTGCCGGCGGAGGCGGAGGCGGCCGCGTGCGGGAACCTGGACCATAGGGCCTTCGTGTCCCGGGGCGGCCACCCGAGGACGCCGGTCTACCGCGCGTTCGCGGCCGCCGCGAGGTCCGTGTGGGCGCTCCGGGTGCTGATGACGGCGGTGGCGCGCTGCTCGGAGCCGGAGTCGGGGCAGGGTGGTGGTGGTGGTGTCAGGATGTTCTACGCGGGCAGGGGGAGCATGTACGCGGCGGAGTTCATGGAGAGCGTGGCTGTGGTGCTTGGCGCGGAAGAAGAAGCTCGCCGCGTGGAGGCGGGGGACAGGGAGGAGAAGCTCAGCGTCGCCTTGACCGTGACGCCCGGTGTTAAGGTCGGCGACACGGTGGTGCGGTGCAGGGTGCTTCTTTGTCGTCGCCGGGAGGGATTCGTCGGGATACGTTGACGACTCTTATCAGCAAGATAGCTTCTTTTTAGTGCATTTTGCTTTTTCTTTACGTTCTGTATCTTTTATATCGACAGCCCAAATATGCAAGAGTTATAATGCATGTTGATATTAGTACCCCAAATGTACAAGAGTTATATGTGACGTTGATAAGATTATTAAACTGGACAGAACCTGAAGTTTGGTGGATGAATGAACTCCTAAAATGTAGAAAACTCCATTTCAAAAAAAAAAAAGAAAGAGAATTTAGAAAAGTCGTTCAGTCGATGCCAGATTACTTAAGAGTATCAAAAGTTTTATTTTATATCACGAGGACCACAAAGGGTAACTTGTAAATTTGGTACTCTAGCCTTTTCAAACTATAAAACGTTTTGACTCATCTAGATATGTAGTATATTACTAAGGCTTTGTTTAGATCTAATTTTGTTTTGGATTTTAACACTGTAGCATTTTCGTTTTTATTTGACAAACATTGTTCAATAATAGAGTAACTAGACTTAGAAGATTCGTCTTGCGATTTACAGGTAAATTGTGTAATTAATTTTTATTTTCATTTATATTTAATGCTTCATGCATGTGCCGCAAGATTCGATGTGGCAGTAAATATTGAAAAGTTTTAGGGTCTTGGGGTGACTAAACAAGGCCTGGCCATGCAGTCCGTGACCCGTTAGCCCGGCATTTTGGCCCGGCACGGGCACGGCACGGCCCGACGGCTACCGGGCTCGGGCCAGCATGGCCCGAGGCACCAGAGAGTGCCTGGGCCGCCACCGTGGCTTGTGGCAGGGCCCGACGGTCCAGTGCTTAATGGTCTAGTAAAAAACATAGCCTACTAATTCTCAAAAAACAATATAGACCTATTGGCCCATCAAGTCATCCTGAGTGACCTGGTAAGAAATGTAGCATGCTAATTTTAAAAAAGGAAATGTAGGCCTACTGCTGGCCCATCCAGCCATCTTGTTGATCTGCTACAGCATTAGACACGAGTTTGGCGGGGTGGCACGCCGTGCCTTCGGGCCGACCCTGACGGCCCACGGGCTGTACCCCCAGCACGAGGCACGGTGATGGCACGGCACGATACAGGCATGGCTGATGGCCATCTATAACTTTATGATGTATCTAGATATAGTGTATAACTAAGGGGATCTAAAAATTAGAGAGAGAGAGACATGAAATACTTCAAAAACAAATTAGGAATATAATAAATGAACCATGATATGTAACATTAAGAATTTCCCAATGTACCAGGTGATGTTACTTGGGCAGCGTTGAATGGCCTGGGCGCCTGCGGCTACTCACTGGGTCCCCAAGGCTTAAGCCAGTCTTAATGAGGTTTATTAGAGTTTCATACATATTAAATATGCTAATGTGGTACTGTATTAATAAAGAGAGATGATAAGAATTTCATAGAAGTATAGAAAGTTTTCATCCCTATGAAATTTTTGTGAATTGTTTCTAAAATATTGATATATTAGAAACTGGATCATGAAACCTCCATTGAAAATGGCCTTAGCATCCCTCCTGCTAGTGGCGTCGGCGGTGCCCCGCTCCCATGCAGCATCAAGCCGCCTCTCGGCGTGCAGCACAGGAGTTTTGGGCCATTAGGGGAGTGGCGGCAAAGGGGACTAAGACTTCTTCAGCCTAACTATGGCCTTGTTTAGTTCCCAAATTTTTTTAGGTTGAGGTACTGTATCGCTTTCGTTTTTATTTAACAAACATTGTTTAATTATGTAGTAACTAGACTCAAAAGATTAATATTGTAATTTATAGATAAACTATGTAATTAGATTTTATTTTTATCTATATTTAATACTTTATACATGTGCCGTAAAATTTGATGGGATAGAGAATGTTGAAAAGTTTTTGAGTTTTAAAGTGAACTAAACAATGCGTTGCCCATAAGGCCTGAGCCCCGTCAGCACGGCCCATGGACGGGAGGCCCAATGGCCATCCATACTTCAGCCCAGCATTACTGTCCGTCCCGAACTGAATTCAGCCTATTCCAAGATGGTCCACTACACCCACTAGTTTTTATAGTTTGATAAAAAAAAACAAAGATAGGAAAACCACAAGTTTTTATATTGTTTGATTGATGGCAACATATCATATGCAACTCAACTTTTTGTACAACCTATGCAACATATCGCTATGGAAATTTCATTTCCTTTTTTCCACTCAACAACTCCTCTGTCCTCTCGTCACCACACGGCCCGGCCGGTACACTATGGCCTTGTTTAGTTCCAAAAAATTTTGCAAAATCGACACTGTAGCACTTTCGTTTGTATTTGACAAAAATTGTCCAATCATGGACTAACTAGGCTCAAAAGATTCGTCTCGTCAATTTCGAC
>Ga0182004_10001408_pt1 | contig 17542 bp, 5 predicted proteins | sample Sormic07211540_1_FD_120479 | JGI IMG/M metagenome (GOLD analysis project Ga0182004, IMG submission 120479) | Endophyte microbial communities from Sorghum bicolor roots, Mead, Nebraska, USA - 072115-40_1 MetaG | ecosystem: Host-associated > Plants > Roots > Unclassified | place: USA: Nebraska...
ATATATAGAGAGAGAGAGAGAGAGGATAAGCTTTATGATTATTTTTAAAAATAGTTTATAATTTGTAATAGCACAACATAACTCAAAACTACATTTTTTGCAGCTTATATCTCACATTAGTTTTTTCACAGCTCACAACTGAACCAAACAAATCCATAATAAGCCTAGTACAACATCAACATGGTTTTTAATATGGCACTTGACTATATCAATACCTATACAGAAATATATAACTCCAAACATGAAGACTTATATTACTAGAGTTTCATTTTTACTGTTTGGTGCAGCATGCATATTCTCATCTCACTCGTGGCTTCTAGAAGTCTTTTTTTTTCAAAAAAGGAGGGGGTGGGATAGTACAAGTGGGATGGTATTTTTCACTACCTATTCTAGTTCATCTCTCAGTTCTGAATTTGTTTATAGCAGGAAGACAAGTTAAAGCATTTTGCCAAATGACTTTCCATCCATACTTTTTCTTAGCAAAATAAGGAAAAATTCTCTCCAACAATTTGACATCTCAATTTTTCATTTTTTTACTTGACATATCCCTCTGTCTAGTGTGCAAATATGTGCGCGGGCTTCGTGCTTGACATCGGTCTTTCTCCTCATGCTTAGTGGGGCTCTTTGTTCGTTTAGCGGAGCTCTTCGTTTGGTTAGCGGATTTTTTGGGGTTTTTGGAAACGAATTTTGCCAAATTGTTGGAGATGAGATCTTTTTTTCCTCTCTATATTATTTTGGGAGTTGGCAAACAACAAGATTTGCAAAACGAATTTTGCCAAACGGTTGGAAATGCTCTTACCATCTTCTTCGTCCCCAAAATAAATACACTTCCAGAGCTCTTGGAGACTACCAGTGTTCCCATCAAAAGCTATTTGAGTCTCTAATGATTGCCCTTTAGAAATAGAGAAAGTACAAAAAAAAAACCCTACTAGGACTATGTGGACTATACCTAGAAGAAATGCACTTAATTTGGGAGGGAGTGAGTAGCCACATTGGTTGTCTTCATGGGCATTATAAAGAAACTGGAATAATGAGTTTATTTGCCACGTGTTGAAACTAGAAGCGAAGGTTCCGTTAATGTCCTCCTCATTACTTGTATATATACAGGTCCAGGTGTGTGTCGAAAGCACCCAAGGCACGCACAGAACGCGCATGCACATGCACATAGCTCGGCGAGTCCCACATAACAGCGCCGGCGCCACCACTACAATGGCCGGAGCGCATAAGTTCGCCGGGTTCCTGCAGCACCTGCGCCGGTGCTCGGCGGCGGTGCTCGACAGCGCAATGTCCCTCGTGTGCTCGGTCTCCAAGGCCTACGCGCACCACCAGGTGATGGAGCGCGTGGCGCGGTCGCGGCGCACGCTCCGGTGCAGCGCGGGCCAGGCGTGGCGCCGCGCCGCCGATGTCGCCGCGCGCCTCAACTCGCTCCTCGTCCACGTCGTCTACTTCGTCGCCATCTCCTGCGTCGGGTGGGGGCTCCTCGACGCGCTCAAGGTGCGGGCGCCCTCCGGCAGGAGACCCCGCGGCATCGACACGTTCTTCACCGCCGTGTCGGCCGCGACGGTGTCCAGCATGTCCGCCGTCGAGATGGAGGTGTTCTCCCACGGCCAGCTCCTGGTCCTCACGGCTCTCATGTTCGGCGGCGGCGAGGTGTTCCTGTCGCTCGTGGGCCTCGCCTCCAAATGGTCCAAGATGAGGAAGCAGATCATGAACAGATCACGGCGCGTCGAGAGCCACGACGACGACGATATCGAGCTCGAGACCACCACGGCCGCCGACGCCGATTCCAGGTCGATAACTACTGCGGTCACCGAAGAGAACGACGACGACATCCCGGTAGACGCGAAGGTTCTGCGGCGCAATGCGGTGCGCTCGCTGTTCTTCATCGTCCTGGCCATTCTCCTGGTGGTGCACGTGGTGGGCGCCGTCGCCGTGGCGGCGTACGTCTACGCCGCGCCGGGCGCGAGGCAGACGCTGCGGCGCAAGGCCCTGAACGTGTGGACCTTCTCGGTGTTCACGACGGTGTCCACGTTCTCCAGCTGCGGGTTCATGCCGACGAACGAGAACATGATGGTGTTCAGCCGGGACGTGCCGCTGCAGCTGCTGCTCGTGCCGCAGGCGCTGGTGGGCAACACGCTGTTCCCGCCGCTGCTGGCCGCGTGCGTGTGGGCGGCGGCCGCGGCCACGCGGCGGGAGGAGATGGTGGAGATCGCCAGGAAGGGCAGGGAGGCGACGGGATACTACCACCTGCTACCCGCGCGGCGGTGCTGGATGCTCGCAGGGACGGTGGGCGGGCTCATCGCCGTGCAGGTGGCGCTGGTGTGCGGGATGGAGTGGGGCGGCGCGCTGCGGGGGATGAGCGCGGGGGAGAAGCTGTCCAACGCGCTGTTCCTCGCCGTGAACTCTCGGCACACCGGCGAGTCCACCCTCGACCTCTCCACGCTGGCGACGGCCATCCTCGTGCTCTTCGTCCTCATGATGTGAGTGTCTCCCTGACCGCCCCTCGATCGCCCACCTCTCTCTCTCTCTCCGTCGGCTTCTCGGCTCCGTGTGCATCGCAGTTCACGTTATGGATTTGGGATCGAGGCAGCGGTACACTATCATTGCCGATGCCTACCAGAATGGACCGTGGCTGTGTTTGGTTCACGGAGCCAACGACCTGTTTAGTTGGCTGAACATGATTTCAATTGGCCCGGCCTATGCATTGACCACGTCAAATTAAAGTCAAGCCAGGTGAAAACAAGGAAGGTGGGTGTTTTCCTTTACTCCCTCCGTTCTGTAACATAATGTGTCCGCCCTCACCTTACCTTCTAGTGTTTCTCTTCATCAATGTCAGACGTCCTAGCATCGTTGCCTTCTGCTCCTACCGCCCCCGACATTCGCATGGAATTCGCTAGAGGACCACAACCTTCTCGTCCCTATTCATCAGAGGACCACCGCCTCCCATGGCGTGTCGCGCGCCACGACCGTTGTCATCCTCCTTTTCCGCATGCACCACAGTGGCCACCATCCTTCTCCCCCTCCGCACACGCCATCCTCCTCCTCCTCGCGCGCCACGGCTGTTGCCGTCCTCCTCCTCCATCTGCGAGGGGTGCGCTCGTGGCTGACCTCCTCCTCTGTATACACAGGGCCGCTGCCATCAACTTTCTAAGCCCCCGTGCGATGCTTGTGGCTGACCTCCTCATCCTCCTCACACTAGGAGGAGATTTAGTGGCAGGGAACTCCATGAGTAGTGATTGAACTAAAATAATTAAGCTCACCTTCACATGAACAAGATGACTATATCCGAATTAACCGGTTCCCTAACTGGAAACGTATCTAGTGGAAACCACAGTATTTGTGAAAATCCGTGCAAACCACGGTAAAAAATGTTATCTAAATTCAAAAAAAAAACCACACACATAGATAATATGATGATACACAACCTAATAAAAAATCTTGTCTAACGGACAAGCACCGGCACAGAATTTTCAACTCATGAATCATTGCAGCTTTTTTATGAACAAGTGGTAGGCACTTAGGTTTCCGTCTTAGGTAGGTGATGGCACAATTTCTTATTCAAGGGCATGTGTTACCTCCTCGATTTGACCGATCTGCCAATAATAGAGCAAAATAATTTGAAAAATGGAAGACGCAACGAAACCTTTTTTTTCCCCCAAACACGGAAGCACCCAAAATTGGACCGGAAATGAAGAGCGGCCGGTGAGCTTCATGTAAGCACAAAGCAACATTCAAATTCAGTCGAGATCGACAACCAGAGAATCAAGAATTCAAGATGTGGATTGATAGTTTCCAGGTCAAAAAAGGCCCATGCTAGCTTCACAATTCACACGCTGCCTTCGTTAAGGGCGTCATGCGAGGACAATGAAATTGCCAGCTGAGGAGACATAAAAAAACGAAAAGTTCTTCCAACACTCTAGAGTTTTGGAGTGGGCCATTCGGTCAGAGACACTGTATCTGTGCGAGTTAGGCGAGGCGAGCTGTTTTTCTTTTCTTTTTCTTTTTTTTTTGGCGCTCTCTATCTGCCACGTCGTCAAATAGCTAGCTAGAAAAACATCGTTGGGGAGCACTAAGCTGCTTTCGAGAATATTTTGTGGCGTCCCAATTCCCAAGCAAGCCCAGGTGGTAGGAAGACCACCGTTTCTTTTAATTTCTCATGAAATGGAAGCCTACCATCTACGAATGACAGCATCCAACAGAACACAGACTCTTATCAGTTTTGTGGACCAGGGGTGCAGTACGATTGCTTTGGGTAGTTTTGTCCAAATTGGGCTCTTTGATTCCAAGCCAAGCCAAACACATCTTGGGTATCTAGTTTTGCAGACAGGCAAAGTAGCTAAAGAGCTCAGCTGACCTTGCCCGCAGACCAAGAGGATCCATATATATGGGGTCAAGAACACATGAGGACAAAATAGTTCACACAAAACTTTCTGAATTCTCTCATGTGGATACGAAATTGCATACATCTCCCTTCCAGATGCGGATGGACTCTATATATCCTGTCATGAGCAGTTACTGAAAATGAAGGCAGTTACAGAAAATCATGGCATCTAAAAACGGCCTTCAATTTGCGTAAAGCAATCTGACCAGCTGTTCCATCTGACGAAAAAAAACAAGTGCCGGCCGGCCATGTACTGTAACTTTGAGTAAAAACGGTAAATAGGAAGTAGTAATGTTTTGTTTGTCTAGTACTGTATTTCTCATCTCAAACCTGCTTTCTTCTTAGGTATCTTCCTCCATACACGACATGGTTTCCATTTGAAGAGAATTCCAAGAGGGGTCATCATTCCACGGAGAGCCAAGGAATAAGGCTGCTCAAGAGCACAGTCTTGTCACAACTCTCCTACTTGACCATCTTCGTCATCGCCATCTGCATCACCGAGAGGAGAAAGCTGAAAGAAGATCCCCTCAACTTCAACGTGCTCAGCATTGTTGTCGAAGTCGTCAGGTACAGCCTTACTCCGAGTAGTTCAAGGAGAGAAAAAAAAATCTCATGCATACAAAACAAATCGACAATATATATGTAAATGCACATGCCTGATGAACGAATTCACATTTGTATTCATATTTGTTGGAAGGTTTTGCTACCGTTAATCTGACATGTTTTATCTACGTTCTGCATGCAGTGCTTATGGAAATGTTGGCTTCTCAATGGGCTACAGCTGCAGCAGACAGATCAATCCAGATGGGCTCTGCACAGACAGATGGACTGGTTTTGCCGGGAGGTGGAGCGACTCCGGCAAACTCATACTCATTGCTGTGATGTTCTTTGGGAGGCTTAAGAAGTTCAGCATGAAAGGAGGCAAAGCCTGGAAACTTAGTTAGGTGCAGGTGCAGCAACAGATACACACATTGCAGGTGCCTGTGGGTATATATGTGTAGTCTGATGGGGAATCCATGAAAGCCGCCGCAAAACGAAAAGAGATGTCTTCTCTGTTCTCTTCTTGTTCGCCCCTTTTGTATGTATTCCTTTTCATGTACTGTAGAAGGGAACCTTCTACTTTGTCATCTGTGCACAGATGCACATGCAAGTGCTGGCAATTGTAGATTAGGTCAAAGAAAGCTAATCATGAAAAATCAAGATATATATGGTATTAGCCTGATTGTCTTCACAAGTGGAGATGGTTTTGTCACTGCAACAATAGTTTCTTGCAATTGCAATGTCTGGTAGCAGCAAATTTGCAAGCGAAAGCAACTGATGGTAGCCCGCGAAGTACACTTGACAGAAGTGAAGTGCTATGGGCCGGCCCGATATAAAACCCTCGCAGCGGGAGTGACGGAGCGGATGTTTGTTGCAGATTGGGCCAGGCTTGGGCTGTGAGTTAACGTTCTGGGCAACACAAGCTGGGCCTTGAGCCCATGCAGGCCGCTGACTTTGGACCGTTGTGTGAGCCCAGTAAAACTAGGAACAATGACAAAACCAAAGAGCACAATCCCCAACCAAATGGGAATGTCTTTTTTTTTTTCAAAATTTCTTTCTTTCGTATGCCATCTAATTCAAGTTCTTATCGTTTTGGACACGATAAAGATCAAAACTTGAGAAATATGAGTACCAAGCACAACCAAAATTTTCAACTTCTCCTAGTAATGTGGATTTCTCCTAGTGTTTTAGCATTCAAAATTTAGTACAAACTTTTCCTAGTAAATGTCTCCTAGCGGGGATTTCCTAGTGCTATGATTAGTGTTAGTGTTTTATTACTAATTAAAAACACTAGGAGAACTCCACCAATTTGGTAGTGAAGAAATCTGAAAACATTTTTTTTATCACACTCCTCGGCTCTAGTATACACTATTAGTTTTCAAAACCACATTAAAACTTTTTAGTATTTTGTTAATTCTTTTTTTTGTCTATTTAATTGAGAATAGGAAATCACTGTCAAAGCTATGTTCGGAAACCATGCATGTCGTTGTGCAAAACGACAAAAACTATGGAACTATACGTAGGGTAGGGAACCATAGCCACTTATGCAGAAAGCCGGTCGTCCATCATTGCAAAATACTGAAACTTAAAATGATGCGCACAAACACAATTGAAAAACATCTTCGTTGTGGACACGAAAACATGAGTAACCATGGATCGATGCTTGACATAGATGCCCAGGCCAAGCACTAGTTCGAAGATTGAAACATGGAAGTGACCCCGGGTCGTTCCATCAGTTCCTTTTTTATACAGTATCTGAAAAGGAGTAACATCAGCACCCAATGCAAATCATCGCCACTTGCTTTCCAGGCGCTCTACTAGTGCCTTGTTTAGATGCGAAAAGATTTTAGATTTCGCGCTACTGTAGTACTTCCGTTTGTTTGTAGCAAATATTGTCTAATCATGAATTAACTAGGATTAAAAGATTCATCTCTGCAATTAGTTTTTATTTTTATCTATATTTAATACTTCATGCATGTGTCAAAAGATTCGATATGACAGAGAATCTTGAAAACTTTTTGGTTTTTGGTGAACTAAACAAGGCCTTGGTAGTTCTTTTCTAATGAGGTATTGGAATCTAGTACAAAGTTTAGTTATGTCATATCGAATATTTGAGTATCAATTAAAAGACCTAAACAGAACAACGAATTACATAAATCGTGATTAATTCACTAGACAAATTTATTAAACTTAATTAATCTATAATCAATACATGTTTATTGTAGCATCACATTCACTAATATTATAGACTAATTAGGCTTAGTAGATTTATCTTGTGAATTAGTCATTGCTTATACAACTAATTTTATAGTTAATTTATATTTTATTTATTTAAATATCTGATATGATAGGGACTAAAATTTAACCACTAATATACATATAGCAGCAACCGTACGTACGTACAACACGTACAGCAGGCTAGCATATAGAGTCGTGGTGCACTCGATGGTCCATGATCGAGATTAGATCCTAGCCAGCTTTGCATGTGCACCGTGCGCGTGATGGCTCTGGTCCGTCGTCCTTATCCTGCAGAAAAAAACACGACACGAGATCTACGGGAATCCGAAAAGAACAGCGTCAACGATTACGGCCCCAGCAGAGTTAGATGCCAAACACTGCACAGAGATGGATGGATTAATTAAACAAAACTTGAAACCCGACAAGGCCACGTCAACGAACTTTGCAATGCAATGCAGCAGAGAGAGATGGTCAGATGGAGATAATAATTTATTTAAATGTGTAAAAGAGCCGCGCTAGCTAGCTGGCGCACACAGCAATAGAATTTTGGAATGGAGAGAGGAATAACAGCGCCGCACGCAGCCTGATCGATCGCTCTATGATCTCTGCTGCCAAAAATAATAATAAAAAAAAAAAGAAAAGGAGCACCGTACCGGCTCTATAGCTAAGCTAGAATCATCCCCATCCGAGCACCGGCCGGCCGCGTATCTGACCAGTTTCATGCTTGACACTAGTTATCTTCATCTTTTTCAAAAAGGGAACCGGCAAGAGAGCCAGAAAGAAGCCTAAAAAGGCACTACAAACCATAAGTAAAGTCAAAAACTTTGCCACAAATAATTTTCTTGAGGCCCCGGTTAGGTCCTTGGAATTAAATTTATTGTAATAATTATAATTTATATACATATTATTAATTAAGCTACTATGGTTATATTTGAATATTATTGTCAGTTTTACAAAGAGATACTTATGTGTTACATTTTTACCGGACAAGTTGAAGAGTGTATTATAAGGTACAAAGTAGAACCATAAAATAGAGATTTATAGAATCAATTTTCAAGTCTCACCCTATGAATTTAAGGTATGTAGGCTTATATGTGAACTTTGAAAAGTGGTGGAATGTCAAATTTCAAGCCAAATAGCATAATTTATTAATTTAAGGTAGGCTTGTATGTGAGCTTTGAAAAATAGATGGTGGATTCAAGCCAAATAGCATAATTCATTAAGTAGATTTTAATTCCTCCAAATGAAAGATCAAACAACCCCTAAGAGCAACTTCAAAAGCTTGGCTATTCTTGTTGTGGAAGCTATTTTAGAATTTGCATAGCAAAAAGTAGGCTCCAACAGATGTGCTATCTGGTTTTGGTTTTGTAAAATAGAAAGTTGGCTATCCCTTGATTTTCGGTGGCCATATATAGTCAACCACTGACACTAGCTATCTAATTTTGTAAAATAGGAAGACTATTGTGGACTTCTTTTTTTTAAGAAGTTTTTATTTTAAAAAATGGCTAAACAATGAAATTTAACTATTAATTTTAGCCAAACTCTTGGAGTTGCTATAAGGGTTTAGCCACCAAAGGATATGGATATATATTTTTTTTTTGAGAGCAAGGCTTTGTCATAAATGGTTTTCTCGAGGGTTTGGCTGCCAAATATTTTCTCGAGGGCCGATGACCCCAAGGATATGTATAGAATATTTTTTTTGATAGGAAGGATATGTATAGAATAGAAAAATAGGAAAAAGACAAAAATAATCCTTTTATTTTACATGGGAGTCGAGCAACCAAAGGTTTTACGAAAAGCTCAATTACCACTACACCATAATAAAATCCTCTTGTGACAAAGTGGATGTTTTTATCCTTTTTGTATTAAATTTAGTGGATATTTTAATAAATATTAGAGGCCATAAACAATTTTAAGTGAAAAAAGTTTGCACTAAAAGTTTTAAATTTTGTCGAGTAGTACAACTTTTGTTTAGGTTGTATCTCAATCTAGGGATCATTTGAAAAAATTCAAAAAGAAATAAATTTCAGAACTTTGAGAATTTAGGGGGTGTTTGGCATAGCTCCTCACGAGAGGCTCCTTTAGAGGAGCTAGAACCGTTTTAGAGAAGCCACAATTTATGGTTTCGCCAAAACGGCTTCGACTCATCTGCTTTTTACTTAAAAACGGCTTTTTCAGAAAAACGTTTGACAGAGCTCCTCTAGATGAGCCAGAGCCGAAGCCGGAGACAAACCCTACCAGACTCTTAAAGCATAGTTTGTAAAGGCATCAAATATTTTCAAATGAAAAGTCATCGACTATAAAGTTGAATACTTTTTCAGGCTCTACAACTTTAATAGAAACTTAGCCTTCGTACGATATATGTTGCATGCTAAATTTAAAACTAACTAGACATCGTAAGCTTAGTGCCCATATGCATTCTCTAATGCATAACAACATAAAATTGTACCTTTTATTAGATTATTATACCAAGAAAAAATATATTTCATTTCACAAATATCCAAATAGAGCATTTGTGTCTATAAAATGCAGTGCCCACCTAACAATAATGCAATGAGTCCATTATATCCATGGTTAAGAGGAATAGCTTTAAACTGAATTTTTTTCCTTAGTGGCTACAACAATTTACTTGAAGGTTTGCACCTAAGGAAACTAGTGCTTCTTTGGCAGTTTCTAGTTACACCCAAGAAAAGGTTAATTGCCTTGACAGTTTCTAATAAACTCAACGAAAGATGAATTAATTTAGCGGTTTTTTATAGCACCCAATGAAATGAGGAAATATCTTGGCTGTTTGTAATGACACTGAAAGAAACATGGAATGACCCTGCCGGTTTGGATTATCACTCAAAGAAATGTGGCGAACTACGTGTCTTTGTATTTGTCATGTGTTGTTAGTTGAACATTTGAACTTATCACTTTATTAATATATATAATTTTCTCCGTTTGAACAAATGACTATGATATATTATTCTCTATAAATTGCTGCTGAAATTATGTATCAATTGCTACTGAAATATTGTATAACTTATTGTTTTCAGTGAATTCAGATATAGATGGGGTATAATATCCAAACTTAAACCTAAATTATGGGGTACCCTAAATTACAAATAGTGTTTTTCGGAGCTAATATCATGTATCAATTTTCATTACAAGACCTGAGAATATCGGATAACCCAAACGCCCAAATTCCTGGATACACCGGCAAAGGGGCAATCACCGGTGTTTGAGATGGTCCAGCTGGTGGCCGGAGTACATATATGCATTGATCGAGTCTCTTATTACTATTCAATCAGCATGAAAAGATGACCTTGTTGCTGTGACGTGCACACTGAACGGACGGACGAGGGGAAGACGTACCTGGTACACGCCAGTGGCCGGCCGGCAATTATTGGGTACGACGAAGAAGGCGCAAGATGGCAATGGAGGCATGCTTGTACTGGCGGGACTAGCGGCACGGCACTGATAGTACTACGTGTCATTTCGATCAGTCGTGCATGGTCACACGTTACAACCAGTCCGCAGCAGCTTACGTGTCGACGCTCCAGATCGAAGTACAGACATGGCCACATGAAGGCCACCAATGCAAGTCGTGCCTCTGCTTTAACACCAAGGGTCAACAGGCATCGCGTCCAAGGGTCACTGGTGTTGGGGATGGAATGGCACTAGCATAGAAAGAATCTATCCCTAAAGGGCAACAGAAATTGCCGACCTGGTGGTGCCAAAACAGGCATCTGTGCACAAGCACAACCGACACTCCCGGGCCCCTATCCCTGCGCGTCAGCCAGCCAATTAGCCAGGAAAAAGAAAATAAAGGGCAGACTGCACTGACAAACTAGCCAAATCTCTGAACTTGTTTAGTTCTTTTTTTACAAAATAGACAATATAGCACTTTCGTTTATATTTGATAAATTTTATTCAATCATAGACTAATTAGGTTCAAAACATTCGCCTTGCAAATTACATGTAAACTGTATAATTAGTTATTTTTTATCTATATTTAATGTTCCATGAATGTGCCATAAGATTCGATGCGATGAAGAATTCGAAAGATTTTACAATTTTTTTTTGAAAACTAAACAAGGCCTCTCTCTTTTTTGGGAGGACAAACTAGCCAGACCTTGAACCCCAAAGGAAGTTGTGATTAAATTCGTAACTGTTGTGTGTCCTTATTTAAGTTTGTATTTCAACTTAAATATAATCTCCCATTTCATTTACATAGACGAAAAAACTATGAAACTTGAGTCTGATTGACTAGCAATATCTCCATCTACTTTTCTAAAAGGGAGGAGGGAGAGGGGGGTTGTTCACTGAAAGAGCATTTAAGGCCCTCAAGTGGGTTTTAGTGTAGTGATGACTATGCAAATAAGAGATTAACGAGATTATAACATGTTATAAATAAGGTAGACCATGACATGAGTGGTGCGGTGCCAATGACGATGGTTTTACGGCTCTAAACTCAAAGTGTATGCCAACAAAAGTTTTGTAGGTCCAAAAACTCAAAATGAGAAGTGTGGGAGTGATGGATGACTGAGTAGTCATTAGTGGATGGAAGAGTGAGGTAGAGAGAGTGAGAGATAGAAGAAAGAATTTCTTGCTCTTTAATATTTGGTATAAATACATAAATGTTGCAGCACTAGAAGGGGAAAAACGGGTAAGAAGTAAGGTCACATCCTCATTTCGAACAAAAATCGGGGAGACACCTCTCACAAAGAGTGATTCCGTTTGGCAACTACTAGCAGGGCTTGACAAAGAGAATTAAACACTATTGCGGAAATGATTCTATAGTCAGTCAAAATGGTTTTTAGTGGCAATTTATAAAATCGACACATTGTAAAGATATACTTTGCACTGTCAGGCTTTCAACCGAACCTTAGAATACTTTTTCAAGGATGGTTGCGATAAGAAAATCATCTCTACCAATCCATTTCCAAAGGCGACTAGAAATCCATTTCCATGGTTGGTTCAATTAAGAAAATAGATGGTAGAAATCCATTTCCAAGGGAATTTGAGCAACAAAATTGTCTTTTGGAAAATAATTTTTAGGGCTAGTTGCTTTTATGAAAATGGTTTCTAGAAATAAATTTCCATGAGAGGTTGGCTTAATGCAATCGCCCTAGAGATGCTTGAGCAGCCACTCCTAAAGATTCATTGGAGGTTGTTAGCTTAAGATCCACTACTGGAAATCAGTTTTAGGGTTTGTTGGCTTAACATAACCGCTATTGAAATTTTGTTTGTAAGGTAATTTCTTTTCAATTTGAGCATCCTAGAAAATGTTTCTAATTTTTCATATTGTCTGCCATACTTGAAATCGTATCATGACAAAATATTTCACCATTTCACAGACAAATTATACAATGTTTCATGACAATTTATGCATGTATTAATGTACTAGTTAATAAAGTAAACATAATTGCAAACTATTAACAGTGTATTTCATGATGATAACAATGAGAAGAAAGTCATATTGCCCACGGTGAAGTCTATCATACTTAGAATCATGTGCATAATCAAATTTGAAATCATAGAAATAACCATTCTTGTGTTGATTACCTCGCGCATCAGAAACTTGCGAAAATCATCTTTTTCTTTTTCAATATCCTTTTGGGTGAGTCTAGGTGATCACATGACTGGCCCTAAAAATGCATTTAGGGGCGATTCACTTAAAGAAATTATCTCTGAACAAGTATTCATTTCTATGAAAAAATTCATAATTGAATTGCCTGTAAAAATTGATTTCTAGTGTTGGTTCACGAGCTCCAATGCTCGTCATCCTAGTTACAGGTGGCTTTTTATGTGAACCATCTCTATAAAAATTGGACTCATCTACAAAATAAGATATATGCAATAGTGATGAAATGGTGATTTGATTTTTAGCTTCGATCCTTTGTTTACTCATCATTAGTGATAGAAATTAAGGAGGATAGATTATGATGAAATTCTTGTTGTCTTTTTTGGTGTGTGGGTTTTGGAGTGAAAAAATGTATCATAAGTCATGATGAACTATGTAATGCATTTATCTTATTAGAGTGTGTAGTAGATCACTAGGCCTAACTCCATCGAAACCTACAATAAACCAAGACCTTGAACCTAACTCAATTCAAAAGATTAGTCTAGTGAGTAAGGATTACCCTAAACTTATATGTTGTGCTCCCCACCATCAATTTTTGATATAGGACTAAACCTAACAATCTCCACATTGAACCCACTCTTCACATCACCCCCTCGTGTAGTCCTGTGATCTCTGAAAGACGTTATCCAATTCCCAAGTCCAACTCTTCGTGTCACACCCAACTTGTGTGACCCTCTATAGATGTTAATGGGCTCTTTCATAACCATCTGACCCCAACATGCTATAGGTTTACCAACCATTTTTTATACCACTAGATAGAATACTTGTTATCAAAATACCAACAGATGGTGGAAACATAAATACCATAGAAGAAAATACGCGAACAAGGACAACATTTAGAGATGATGCTTTTCATGAGGTTCAACCATATGCCGACGTCCTTATAGCATGATTAAGAGCGCTTACCCCATAAATAGTAGCTATAGCAGCATATGAACACTCTCACATCCTTGTTATCACCCAAACCAGTCATCTTATGGTTGCAATAGAGGTCGCCTCATACTTATTGACCCATGGGTACATAGTTCTACTCAAACTATATCTAACCATGAATACAACTCAAGTCCTAACATAATTAAATTGTACACATATTTGACACACATCTAACATAACTTTCACTAAAGTACAATTCTTAAACAATTCTACCTTTCCCTAGGAATCAAGTGGGTGCAAGTTGGCCCTCTGAAGGTCATTCCCCTTCCCATCAAAACTTACACTCCCATGGTCCCAACCATCAAACAAATGAGGGATTTTAAAAACTCCCACCCTAATAACATGCATCCCTTCCCTTATAAGTGTTATGGTGACCAAAAAAATTGCAAAGGAAATTATTCTATCTTTGTTGTCATCTCAATACCACCATAGAAACCAAATCTTAGACAAACTAAAACATAATAATACCCGTACTATGGAGAATCAAGTCCGCTCACCTAGTTGAGGGTGTTTTGATCCAAGATCTAGAAACTAGACTTGTGTTTTGGTTGGCTAATCAGAGCTAAGTGGACTAATTGGTGCCCATTAGCTTTTGTTAGTTCATATTTGGCCAATTATCATAGAATGAGCTAATATTTTCAATACTAAGATCCAAACCCCTTGAATTCTTTTTATCTCACCCTTTCATGTTGCAGTAACCATAGCCCAACCACTATGTTGTATGAGTTGCTAGCTGTGCAAAAGAGCTAAATCCATTGCACATACAATACCGGGCAAGTTAAGCCAAGCAGACATATATTACCTTTTTTTTCATGAGCGAGGCAAAGCCCATATTTTATTAAGAGGCAAACACCTATTGCCTCACCCTTTCATCTAGCTAGGTACGGTTTATGTATTGCCTATATATATTAAGGCTTTGTTTAGTTCGCAAAAAGAAAGTTTTTGGATCTCACATCGGATATACCGGCATATATTTGAAGTATTAAACATATACTAATCAAAAACAAATTACATAGCTCGCCTGAAAACTGCAAGACAAATTATTAAGCTTAATTAATCCATCATTAGCATATGTTGGGTACTGTAGCAATTATGGCTAATCATGGACTAATTAGGCTTAAAAGATCCATCTCACGATTTACAACCAAATTGTGCAATTAGTTTTTTCGTCTATATTTAATGCTCTATGCATGTGTCGAAAGATTCGATGGGATGAATGAAAAGTTTTTGAGTGGGGAACTAAACAAGACCTAAGAGGCAAACACCTATGACTTCACCCTTTCATCTAGCTAGGTACAGTTTACTTATTACCTATATAGGGCCTATTTGGATCTACCAACTAAATTTTAGCTAGTTAAGGCCTTGTTTAGTTCCACCCAAAAATCAAAAACTTTTCAAGAGTCTCCATCACATTGAATCTTGCGACATATGCATGTAACATTAAATATAGATAAAAATAATAACTAATTGTATAATTTGTCTATAATTTACGAGACGAGTCTTTTGAGCTTAATTAGTCCATAATTGGACTAATTATTATTAAATACAAGTGAAAGTGCTACGGTACCTAAAAAAATTCACCCCAACAACTAAACAAGGCCTAGATTTATTTGGTTGCTAGGCAATCCAAATGACTCAGCTAAAAAGTTAGCTATTTCAACCCAGCTAAAGTTTAGTTGAGTCTACTACCTGAGGATCCAAATAACCTAGCTAAAGTTTGGATGGAAGAACTTTTAGCTGTTTTGAAACTTTAGCTAGCTAGACTTAGTTGGATGGATCCAAACAAGGCCTAGTAGTTGTTTGTTCTCTTTTGCTAGAAAGATCACCCTGCATGCGAGGTTGCATACCAATCACTTTTAGGCAGACCGGCTGGCAGCCTGGCACACACAATCCAGTGGAGATACGGAGGGCATCAAATCAGGGAAGGGTCCGTAGGGGACCCATATGCAAAAAGAAGATACTGCAAAAATATCCAATTTGCAAGGTGCTCCATGCATACCACCAGTAGTGGCTTTGATGATCCTTATATGGCAAGAATAATGGCCGAATAACGACGGCTGTTGACAGTGACAGCAGTATCACCGTTCCATTCCTCTATGGATTTTGTAGTCCCTCGTCAATCAACTTTCCGAGCTACACAATTCGATTCAAAATTTTTGATATGACACCATCTTACATGTTATACTTCATCCATTTCTTTATTTTATACATGACCATATAATTATGATTATTGAATATTGTTTTTACTAAAAATCTAATCCATATTAAGTTTACATCACAATAGTTCAAAATATTTAGCTAAATATTGATCAAATAATTATAAAATTTAATCTTGATATACATGTCCGTCTTACAAACTAAACATGTAAAATGTAAAAATAGGAAGTCCTTGTAGAGCAGTTCTATAGTAGCAACATGTTCTCTCTCTCTCTTTTTGACAAAGGACGAAGCTTTTATTAAAATCTCAAAAGCAATATGGTTGAGATGATACAAAACCTTAAAGAGCAACTTTCGTCCTTTGCCTAACACAAGACAGCTGAAATCTAACACAATCTAGTGATGTAAGAATTAATGGGGAGTCCCTTGTGCTTGTTCTAGATGACAAACTTGCTAGGACTCATCTAGAACAAGCACAAGGGATAATAGCTGAAAAAGTTTGGAGTTAGATAAAAGTAATACACACTTCTGGATCGGACAGGGTACATCTCAATTAAACAGGCACCGCACTAGCTACCGTCATATTCAGAACACTCCGGTCCTTGTCAAAAAAATAATAATATTCATAACACATGCCTGAGTCGTCCATGGGACCCACCAAAACAATTTAAAAATGAAAAATCACGTCCAGACCACCCAATTGGTGAGCCATCGTATCGCATCCCAAAATGGAAAGCCTTACGTTGAAACATTTGTAAGAAAGAATTCAATGTGTGCAGTGATCTCTATTATTCCAAATCCAACTTGTTCGTGCTGCCTATAAATGCATACCATACCGCACCCCATAGCAATACACACTTGCAGACTCCACACAAAAAAAGCAAAGAAAAAACCCACGATAGGTGGGAAGGGAGAGGAGAGGGAGCGCAAGGAAAGGGAGGAGTCCCTAGCTCTAGAACCAAAAATACAAGGGTGGCTAGCTTCTGCTGGATTGCCATGCGCTATGAGGTAGAGAACGGGATGCAGCCAAGGATGACTTGCCGGCTCCTCAAATTTGAAGCGTCGTCTAAGCTGCTGAGGCTTAATAAAAACTTAGTCGGCAAGTCTGTCCTTGGCTACACCTAGTTCTCTTCCTCTCGTGTATGGCCCTCAAGCACCGTCAAAAGAGCTCTAAGATCTGCATTCATATCAGCTCCATAAGGAAGTGTAAGGACAGGTATGCATGTAAGCCCTAAAATGTCTGCATCTCAAGCTAAACCGCCTCTAGTTGACATTTTTGGAGCTTTAGCTACATGCCTACATCTGCATGTATATTATCTGAATTCGGAAACATCTTGCTATTTCTTCTGCAATTTGGGTCTTTCAAAATAAACTTCTGCAATTGGAGATATATGAATATTTGTTACAAATATGCAGGGCTTGCATACAATACAAGCTCAACCTCGATCTGGCATCACACATTAAATTTTATATGTGCACTGTCAGACAATATTCTCGCTATTTTGTACCATTATTGCATGCTAATCTTTGGTGTTTGATGGAAAATAACTACTTACTTTGTATCGCCTGATGATGATACAAACGAAAGACCAAATAAAGTGAAGTACAACATGCACTTGCACGACAAGATTCCTCAAGGCTCCTCTGCTCAGCAACAGCAAATG
>Ga0182004_10001409_pt1 | contig 17540 bp, 10 predicted proteins | sample Sormic07211540_1_FD_120479 | JGI IMG/M metagenome (GOLD analysis project Ga0182004, IMG submission 120479) | Endophyte microbial communities from Sorghum bicolor roots, Mead, Nebraska, USA - 072115-40_1 MetaG | ecosystem: Host-associated > Plants > Roots > Unclassified | place: USA: Nebraska...
AGCTTCCCCGTCACATCGAATCTTACGACACATGAATATAGAAGCATTAAATATAGATTCAAAAATAACTAATTATACGGCGTGTCTATAATTGTGAGTTAAATCTTTTAAACTTAATTAGTCTATAATTAAACAATAATTATCACATACAAACGAAGTGCTACAGTAGTCCAAAAAGTTTTTGCACGAGAAAACAAGGCCTTAACTAGTGTTGCTCACATCGATCGATGAAACCAAATGCTCCCTCTGTGTAGTATATTGTTTGAGTGGACAACTGGACATTATTTGGTAGTGGTAATCAAAGAGCCAGCTGATTATATTAATTAAAGAAAGGGACAATGATTTACTAGTAGATCTCAATACAGCCCGGAGCCCCGGACGTTGCCCGGCTCAGTCGGCTTGTGTTGTTGTTACGTTTGCGCCAAGAACGGTGAGGGACACAACGGAACTGGGACACAACGAGGCGCCCTACTAGCACACAGCAATTCGCCAACTCCCGTAGGCCGTAGCCACCATTCCCGTCGGTCGTCCGGGTGGCCCGGCCGATACGGCGACTTCACGAGGTCTTGTTTAGTTTCTAAAAAATTTTATAAATTTTTTTATATTTTTTATTATATCGAATCTTGCGTTATATGCATATGCATGAAGCATTAAGTATAAATAAAAAGATAACTAATTATATAGTTTATCTGTAATTTGTGAGATGATTTTTTAAGCATACTTAATCTATAATTAGACAATATTTGTTAAATACAAATAAAAATATTATCGTATGTATTTTGTAAAGTTTTTTGAACTAAACAAGACCTCAGTTGTAGTTTTTGTTTTTGGATTGAAGAGCACACGAGAGCAGAGCACGCTCTGTCTTTTTTTTCCCGCAGTGGCTGCAAGGGTGGCGGCCTGTTTCCACCGTTAGCTGCATCGTTTAATGTTGATTTATTACAAAAAGAAAATATTTAGAGCTGAAAAAGTACGAATAGTTCTAAGTTTTGTTTAGTTCACCCTAAAATCCAAAACTTTTCAATATTTTCTATCACATTGAATCTATGCGACACATACATAGAGTACTAAATATAAACAAAAACTGGTTACACAGTATGTCTATAATTTAAGAGACAAATCTTTTAAACATAGTTAATCTATAGTTGGACGATAATTATCAAATATAAATGAAAGTATTAGAGTGTTAACTTAAAACTTTTCTGAAGTAAACAAGGCCCTAGTGGATAAGAGGGTGTTTGGTTGAGTTGTTAAAGTTTAATAAATACTATAGTATTTTCGTTTTATTTGGTAAATTATTGTGCTATTATGGACTAATTAGGTTCAAACAATTCGTCTTATAAATTATTTTCTACCTTTATAAACGATAAAGTTTATCAACAGGCCTTGTTTATATGCACCTAAAAACCCAAAACTTTACAAGATTCCTCATCACATCAAATCTTACGGCACTTGCATGAAATATTAAATATAGATAAAAAAGATAACTAATTGTACAGTTTACATGTAAATCACGATACGAATCTTTTAAGCCTAGTTAGGCTCAGTTTAGATTGGAGATGAAAATTTTTTGATGTCATATCGGATGTGTCGGAAGGATGTCGGGAGATGTTTTTAGAAACTAATAAAAAAACAAATTACATAGCTCGTCAGGAAACTGCAAGACAAATCTACTAAGTATAATTAATTTGTAATTAGCACATGTGAGTTACTGTAGCACTTAAGGCTAATCATAGAGTAACTAGGCTTAAAAGATTCGTCTCGCGATTTTCAACTAAACTGTGTAATTAGTTTATTTTTTATGTACATTTAATGTTCCATGCATGTGTCCAAAGATTCGATGGGATGGATGAAAAAAATTTAGGTGGGAAACTAAACAGGGCCTTACTACATGATTGAACAATGTTTGTCAAATAAAAATGAAAGTGCTACAGTGTTAAAATCCAAATTTTTTTTTAATGTAAAACAAGGCCTTATGCAAACAGAGTTCAAGCGAGTCTGAGGCTTTTTCAAGGTACTGCAGGTATCTGTAGGCCTGTGGGCTCCGGCACGGACGCACGGTGCCACGCGGGCCCCACACGAGCCGCCGATCACCATTTCAAGAGACTATTCCTCCCTCCTCCTCCTCCCCCGCCGTCTTTGCTACTTCTCTCGTCTCTCCTCCCCCGTCGGCCGTCGCTGCTGCTGAGACGTCAGACCCCGTCGTCGGTCGCTCCTCTCCGGTTCGTCAGCCAGCCTCCGTCTCCCGCCCCGGGCTTCCTCCTCCTGCGGTGAGCGACTCCCGCCCCCGCCCAACTCACTGCGGATCTTCCGTTCCCCCGTTCTTGGCCGCCGCTCCCTTCTCTCCTCTTCTGTTCTGTTCTCCATCTGAGCTGTGAGCCCTGCCTCCCCTTCCCTCCTGCGCAGATTGCTTTTTTTTTTTCCTTTTTTCCCCTTTCTTCTTCCGCCGCCGCGTGCCGCCTTTCCGGGATAACAAGATTCTCCAGGCTCCACAGCTGGCCGCCTTTCCTCCCCGGAGGATCATATCATACGCGTACAAGTACACGCACGAGCATCAGCGTAAAGCTCGCGTTTCCTTTCGTATCCGGGACCCCGCCGGAATCCCGACCCTTTCTCTCTCTCTCTCTCTCTCTCCGGCGGGAAACAGACCAAAAGGGGGCCCCGGGGGCGGGGCATCAGTTCCTGCGCCTCACATGCTCGATCGATCGATCTGGCGATTCTAATTTCTTTGTTCTTCAGAGAAGTTCCTCGTCTTTATACATCCGTCTCGTGGGCGTGCTCAGGTGGGCGGAGGAGGTGGAGGTGGAGGTGGTGCAGGTTCGTGGTAGCGCGCGCCCGCCCAACCGCCCGGCGGCCATGGAGAAGAGGAAGCGGGTCCTGGAGCTGAGGGACCGGCTGGACCGGACGCTGGCGATGCCCGACCTCGCGGAGGAGGCCTCGCTCAGGGCGCTGGTCAAGAAGCAGATCCTCGCGTCTTCCCTCTCCGCCTCCGATCAAGGTGCTTGCTTTGCTCTGCTCTGCTTACTTCCTCTATACACTCTGCTCACGCGGTTTCATATGTTTTTGCAGTGAACATGAGCTTATTAATTTCAGTGATAATTGTACCGTTTTTTTTTGCCTATCAATGATCCATTCGAGCTTTTATGGTCCGTAAATATCCATCCTAGTAGTATTACTACACTGATGACTAGAGAAAGGTGTTAAAAAGGGGTGGGTTGCTACCTGAAGGCTTTGATTGTGGTACCATATTTGCTATGATGTACATGGATGAATGCCTGCTCGCTGTGTCTTGACTAGTGCTTTTTTTGTGTGTGTGTGTCCTCTTTTAGGCGACATCGACCTGATCGCTGAAACGCGGGCCAGAGAAGTCTCTGAGTTTCTTGAAATGCTGAATACTTCGAGGGATGGACGATCTTCGAAGGTTCGTGGGGTGCCACAGAAGGAGTGGAAGGTACGCGTCAAACTGATTTGTTGAACTCATTGATAGTGTCATGATCTTGCTGGCTTAATTATTCTTTTTATGTTTGTGATGCTACCATCGTTTTCCATAACACAACATTTCACTTGCGTTTGTGATTTCTATATCTTATTAGATGAAATTGTGCTTCAAAATTCTCTAGTCTGTTGTTCCTCTCCAGTCTCCAGTTTTGGGGATTGATTAATCTCTTTTAGGTTTCTATAAGGTTTCTATAAGTAAAATGCTAGAGTGGCTGCAGCGATCTTTAGGCCTTGTTTAGTTATTTCGCGACACTGTAGCACTTTCGTTTGTTTGTGGTAATTATTGTCCAACCATGGACTAACCGGGCTCAAAAGATTCGTCTCGTCAATTTCGACTAAACTGTGCAATTAGTTTTTATTTTTGTCTATATTTAATACTTTATGCATGTGTCTAAAGATTTGATGTGACGGGGAATCTTGAAAAATTTTAGGTTTTTGGGTGAAATTAAACAAGGCCTTAACTACTTTTTTGTTGGCAGGTGAAGCAAGATACAGACCAATTAAGAGTCATGTACCGTGAGGGCCCAGATGGGACCCCATTTCACACCCTGCTTGCTGAAGGCTTTGCTGATGGACCTATTGACGTCTGTAAGGGATTTTAACCGTCAGCCTGTCAAATACTACAGCTTCACATACTCGCACTAAAGCACACTTTTTTTTTCATAGGTACATGTGTGTCGTGGGAATCAGCTCTTTACAAGAAATGGTGAGCACAGTGTTTTCCTCAAGTTTAGTTAAAATTTTCACATTTTCAGAAACTCCACATGGTATTCTCAAATTATGTTCAACTTTATGTTGCAGAATTAACGCTTATTACATTAAAACATAGTTTCTTTCTTAACTATGGCATTTAGGAAGCAAAAGATTTAAATACTGCAGTTCCTGAGACTGTGACACATAGATTTATCATTTTTAGTAGACTATTTTTGTTTTGACATAGTAGACTTTCTAGAACAAAGTGAACTCACAAGCTTATCTTTTCCCCCCTCACTGTAGCCACATGGTCCACACCAGTACACCACCATACCCTCTTCTTTTTAGGACCTGAAGCTACTATACTGGTACAACATCTATTTATAGTATTCGATAAAGACAGCTAAAGTTGTCTGTTGCCAATAATTATGGACTGAAACATGGCCTGAGCTGATCCCCCACTGGCTAAATTTGGGAAAAAAAATTGAGGGGTCATGCCAGGGCTTAGCTATGCTATTGTTATGACAGTTCCAGTTTCCAACCGTTTCCTTATATGTTTAGGCATCTTGATCCCTTTTCTGATATTCAACATGCACCTGTGTCGTAGTTAAGTATTTTGAGTCAATCTGTTAAAAATAACACAAAATTTTAGTCTTTCATGTACTGATGAGGTAGGTTTTCTCCAGGTTTCCACAATACAACCTTCCAACTTTTAGAATTGATCAGTCAGGCTGCTTGAAAAAGGTCCGGATTGGTGAAGAGATTTGTATGGTCAGGTTGGTTGCAGACTACTTGCTTGTTACAGTTTTACTTATACTTAGGAACTAAGTCTAGCTTAGTGGTTGGAGGGCATAGATGTTTTCCCAGACAACCTAAGTTCAAGTCCTCATTGAGGCAAATTTGGGTTCCTATTTCTTCTTCTTAGTTCTTCATTAAAAGCCACCAAGTTCCTTCTTATGTATGGTGGTTGTAGCTAATTTGTTTATTCGCTATTTGGAAGAAAGGGTGAAGGTTCCATGGCCGGTTTCAGAGAGAGAGGCTCTTCTACACTATTTTGAATTGGAATATCTTAAAGAAGATGTCGTCATTGTGATAATGAAAACTGTGCGTACTTTTTCTTCTGCATTTCTTTGTTCTTTTCTGAGAAACTCGCCCTACAGCCCTGATGAGTTGTTGCTATATGCCCTAGTTTATTTAGTGCTTATTGAGTTGTTTGCAGTTATCAGACTTGGATAGCATAAATGTACAAACACATGGATTTAGCAGGGATGGAATTCCTGAAGCTGGTGACACAGTTCGAATAGATGTGTTTGGAGGCTTTGTATTGCAAAGGATTACAAAAGAAAAAAGCTTTTTCAGGTGAAACATTTGATGCTATTTGCATTAATACAGAGTGACATGTTTCGTAGACCACTCCCTTGGCTTTTGAAGGCACCATGGATCTTTAACTCGAGTATAGTTTTCCTAGCTTAAGTGAAGTAATAGTAATGAACGCATTTATTTTGTTTATCAATTTGTTTTTAATTGGCCATCCAATTTCGCCTACTAAAATTTTCTTTTAAGAACATACTGGTAATCCATTTTTTAAGCATTTCTTTTTTCATACTAGCATTATTCATTTATCAGCCTTAAAAATATAATATATTCATTTTTCTTTAATTATAATCCTTCACCAGGGCAATAGCTAATATGGATATTAAGCTAGATTTTGTTCCACCATGGTTGATCAACTTCATATCGAGGCAGCTAATAGGCAGTGGGCATAAGCTGTATCAAAAGGTTAGTGGCTGCACACATTTTGCACATTTCAGCTATTTTCTCTACATAGATTTCTTGGACCATAGTGTGTGATTAATGAGCATGAGATTCTAAATAAACACCAATAACCTGCTGAAGCACTTCTATTGGAATGTCATGCAGGCTGTCAGTACTGTGGCCACTCATGATGATGACTACAGGAAAGCTTTGAGAGGACCACTCTATGTCAGGATCCGTGAATACCAGGATTCTGATGACAAGGCAAAGGTGACCGCAGCAGAGGAAAATGCTACTGAGGTGCCCTCTGCTAATGCCACTATACAAAATCATTTGTCACTAACAAATACCATATCGAATAGCGAGATTGTTGAGGAGGAGACTGAACAGAACACATCCATCAATGTGGATAATCTTACAACTAGCCATCCCTATGAACCAGTTGAACAAGCGCAACAGGTCGAAAATAAACCTTATATCAGTCCTGAGGTAGAGCGCGCAATGTGTATACTGGACACTGCTATTGCAGTTCTCAAAGGCGATAAGGCTGGAAATGTTATCACGCTACAAAATTTGCTCAGTTACGATGCAACTTTGGAAGAGAGTACTGCTGGTTCGAGAACTTCACAAACAAACATTCTTAATGCAGACAATCTTCTGAACGGACATCCTATTACCACACCGCCACAAGACTCCAGGTCAGCATCAAAGATTATTAACTTCTTCTGTGGTACATTTACATTCCAGTTAATGGGTCATTTATGATCCAACTTATGTTTTCCTTGATGCAGAGATATCCGACAAGCACATCCATTGCCCAGTGATGAAGGCAGCGATGGCACAGAAGACACCATCTACAAAAATTCTCTGAAAAATTCGACAGCTTCTACCGTGACAACGACCATGTCAATGACATTGCGAAGTGCAATAAGGGTGCACGGTGAAGAGAGCCTAGACACCAATGGCTTCCATCAGAATGGTCTGAGCAACAACAAAGAGTCAAAGCGAGCTAGGAAGACCAAGAGATGGCTCTGCTGCTTAACCCCTACCACTGTTGGATGATTGGGACCCATCATAAGAGTTCATTCAAGCGAAATTGCTGATTTTTGAGTGTACAATAGCAGATAGTAAAAAATATAGAAATTTAATGCTTCAACGGTTACCCAATGTGGGTTCAGATTACAATTCAGGAGGTTCTTCATCGGTTACGGTTCAGATGACAAGTCAGGAGGCAGGTTCTTGCTGTCGTAGCTCGTAGATAATAAATATCTTGATAAATGTAAAGTTGTATTGTTGTAAAACAATATGTAATAATTCTTTTCACGAGGGCCCTGATTTGGGTTCCAGGTTTGTAAGTACAGAAACACGCACAGGGTAAGATTAGTTCCTTCCAGTTAGAGAAGGAATTGCAGTGGCATTCAGTGAACTCTCAGATCTGCAATTCTGCATCATACTTTTCCAGCCAACATTGTGAGTTTGTGGCATTTGTTGTGGGCAGTAATCTCTATGGTGGTTCGAAAAAAAAAGTCTCTATGGTACCAAGCCAATGTGTTTGGATGTTGATATTAGGCAAATTAAGTAAACCTGCAGTTTTTTAGTAGTAACTGAAACATAATTTGGGTCAAAACATTTTATTCTGTCCTAATACCGAAATGGTCATTTTAAATACTTACCAGAATGATCTCTAAAATGCAAAATTGACCATCAGTGTACCCTGCAACATAAGATTGTTAAAATGAAACTGTGTTTTTAAAACATTTCATCTTGCTAATCTACAAAATTCAAGATCCACTTAGTCAAAGCTTTAACCGCACCACACTTATATATTTTCTTCATATAGATAATACATTGGTTAGACATTGAAGGGCAAAAAAAGAAAGTCCCCGTTGCCAGCGCGGCAGTGGCTCGGCCACGAGATGACGAGAATAGCCCGCCGCCGGCGTGGACTCCGTTCATCCGCCTCGGAGTGGTTGATGGTGGGTGGCGGTCTCAACTCTGAAGCCATTGGGTCTAGTGGTTCCTGGCGAAGGTGAGGGGAGATGCCGGGAATGGTGAGCCTGAGCACATTACTCGATACAACGGTTTCCAAACAATACTTTGTTCCCAGTGGAGGAGACCACTGCTGAGAGGTGTTCTAGCTGTGCCTGAATACTTTGTGCAAGATTTGTGGCAGCAACCACGAAGGGTTGTCTGACGATTCTCCATCTAACCACGAGGTCTCAAAAGTAAGGGGGCTATTCGGGACCCGGGCTAAAAATTAGTCCATCTTATAAAAATAGAATTAACATGAGTTAGTTATGGGCTAATGGACTCTAAACCACTGTAAGCAGAAAGATAGAAGGCCAAGTTACCCACTGTTAACCAATGCTTGCTTGTAGACTATCGGCGCAGTCCTAGACATGGAACCTGTCATATAAATAGAGAAGCCTGCGCAGGTGTAGTGTTGCCCATAAAGGTGAACCAGGTAGGGGAGTAGTGAGCTACACGCATGATAAGGATGGGGCCACCTCAATTAATGTTGGTGCAGGCAACAGTCGGTGCTATCAAACACTCTGCACACCTCAGCCACACAGCCAATCCATCACTGAGACACTTACACTATATGCACCGTCCACACATCCTAATATATTGTTGCTAGGAACACACTATACCTGGTTGCATGTGTGACTGTGACCACATGGGCTGTACCTTATGTCCACCTGAACCTGCATGCAGTCACCACCCAATGCTGTATATGTCCTTTACATGCAGCAGCCGTCCAAAACTATGGTGTACTTTGCATGTAAGAAGCTACCAAGTGGGCATGGTTGGTAGAGTCATAAATACCTCCCTGTCTCCACATCTAGGAGCATGCCACAGGACACACACCCCAACACACTAAGTGAATATACTATAAGACATAAATGCTCCAAACCCTATACAGGTTGTCTACCAAACCATTGACATTTATTAAATAGCCATTCTTGGGACCACAGGGTAGACATGTCATGCATCCCATGAATCAAGCCCCCTCGCTCGAGTGTAGAACAAATATTGTGTAGCATGCTAAATGTTGACTATTTGGTCTTGGCAACCAATTTTCACAGCCATTCCCGTTGCACCACAGACCTGTAACGTCTGCCTCCATTGTCAAGGATTGCACCAACAAGCTCTGTGTCTACATTGCCAAGTAGACCATGCATCCCATCGGACCCTACAGGTTCTAAGGATCTGGCCTCTATACACAACCCCGAGTAGCTCATGCTTAGTTGAATAACAGGCTAACTCACCACACAGGTGCTGAAGAAATCAGCGAGGGACGTGGTACGTGTCAGAGATGTGTCGAGCCTTATTGACGTATCAGACGTGCAACAGTATGTCTGCAATGGGTCTATGGTGGTTTATCTGAAGAAATGGTCTGGCAATAAAGGCTTTGACTTTAGGCCTAGCCATCGGCACCTCAGGACGACTGCATGTACTGCCTGCAAACAGATATTGGGTGCAAAGACGTAGGGCACTTCTTTTCTCTCCCCACAAAGTACCAAAGGGTTTAAACCTGGTAAACATTAATTTGGTTCAATGTTGTCTAGGAAGCGACCACTCCTCACACGGCACAAGGTGCTGGGCTGGCCAACCACACATCCAGGCCTAAGGATGGTGGTGAATCTAGCTGCACACTCAATAAGGGCGCAACACTTTGGAGGACTTCACACAGAGGGTGGCCGATACGCGCACCATTCTACTAAGCCCTACACAACGGTGAAGGAGGAACCTATAGATTAGGACCACCATGGACAACAACCACTTAATAAACCATGTGGCCTCATGCCTATAAATGATTGTAGTATATGTATGCCACAACTTAGCCGCTATTTTAGGTGGGACTGGGCTACTGTATAACATGCTTGTGCACGTGCACCATTGATATCCATATGCTCATCTTTTTCAGCAGGCAAGGGATCCATGGGCAATCCCTATTTTCAGTTTTAAGAATGCCATTAAGGATTCACATAATCGATGTTTATATGCGCTGCTAATACCATGGCTCTAGATGTGGTGGCCTGCTTCAAAATGTATCACTACTGAATTTTTGGATGACAATTCGTGCATACAAGTATCTGTGTTGTTAGCACTACGGTCCTAGGTGCCAAGCTTATCCCGGGTGAGGCTAGCGAGGATTGCAGGGAGAAAAAGAAAGGCAGGTTCACAGATAGATAGCCAAGCGTTATTTACATGCAGGAACCCAGTTATCGTTGACAACCTATCGAAACATGAAGGGTCTGCCTCCCCAAGGAGGTCACGCATGGTACGGTCTAAAGGTTCAAAGCAATGTCTGTGGGTCATAGGCGCCTCATCCCATATGATCAAGGAGCGATGTACTATTAAGTCAGCAAGAAAAGTTCCCCTCTTAATGTGGCACATGGACGACTCGTCAATGACTATAGGAATTTTGAACCGGAAATGAGCAGTACGTCCTCCAGGTAGTAATAGGGAAGCAATTCCTGATGAGGCCACAACAAGGACGATGAGTTTCTCAGATCGTAGGCGTGAAATAATCGCATTCCAAAGAAATGTCTTTCCAGTGCCACCGCATCCGTACACAAAAAAAGGTCTGGCCTAGCTTCCCATAGATAGACTGTGCAACAACATCATAAACTTTTTTTTGGTCTGCGTTCCACTGACTAACGAGGCTGTTGTGGATGGACACGAGGTCCTCACTGTTGTAAGCCAGCTCCACAACCAGCAGCCTATTTCTAACCTTGCTACGCATGCTTCAATCAGGTTGTGGTAAACCATAATCAGTCATTAGGCCACCATTTTTGACAAACAAACTATCCAACTCAAGCAAAACATAATTGCGTAGGTGATCATCCAGCAAATTATAAGTAGGCAACTGCACCATCCTTTTAATGCTATAAAGTATGTCGTCAGTAAAGTACTGGTAGAATTCATTGAAGAGGGAGGCTGCATCATAGACAAAGCAAAAAAGGACTATAGTAACAAGCAGTTGCCGCATTTGAGCAGTTGATCCCCACATAGATGCTTCCCTAAGGGCCTCACGCCACTCACTATCATCGCCAAGAAGTCCCATAGCCTGGAACGCATCCTTATATGTTGGGTATAGGACACCACTAACAGTGCGAAGGTCCTCATATGAAGTAGCACCCTTGGCAACATTGAGGAGCATACGAAGGTAATAAAGATCACCACAACTAGGATTGATATTATCGCCCTGCCAATTTTGGTAGGTCCCTTGCATGGGCACCACTCCTTGTACTTCTTAACCCAGACCCACTTTGTTGGGAATTCTATATACGTTAGCTCTCGAGCACTAGGAAACTTTCTATTAGTAGAAAACCATTCGGTGAGGGTTGTCTGCATGTAATGCAGATCATGCACAATAGCAGCCAAGGGTTGGTTAGCTGGGTACACAACACTATTCATGAAAGGAAGGTGTACAACCAACCTCTCTACAGCAGGGGTCCTATAGTGGATGTCAAATTCAAACAAGCGCCTGAAAGCTTCATGGGAAAATAGGTAGCGGCAATCTATGTACTCGCGGACCTCATCCACATCCTCAGGCTGCTTACACAAATCTAATGGCTGGCCACCAAGGCTGCCACCACCAATCTCAACTTGGGAAGTAGACCCAGTAGTGTTAGATGCACACGTTTCAATTATAGCCCTAGCACAGTCCAGCCCCTTTGTGATATACTTAAATAGATACTTGATAAGATGTGTTTTGTAACACCACTCAACGTTTATATGTGCTCTAAATATTTTTAACAATGTCATGTTGTAAGGGACAACCCACTTGTTATCAAGTCTAACACCGTATCGCTCAACAATATGCCCAGTGTCAGGACGGCGCCTGTACTGCACAAAGCCATCCTCACTGACAATCATGTTTGGTTGAGTGCCCTTTGGGAAAAATTTGGAGCACTTGTTGTTTTTCATGTATGGACAATTTGGGTTCAAATGACCACAAGGGCCGTTCACCATAAATTCATCAACAATGCCTAGGGGGTCAGATGATTTATCTGGTATCTCTGCACATATTAGTGAGTCAATAAAAGGACAAGGGTATTTAGTATTACCTTCAAGCCAAACCAGAATATGAACGTGGGTTTCTGGAACTCAATGGTGTAGAGTATTGAAACAGAAAACAGAGAGGCGATTAGAAAGATGACAGGCAATCATATAAGCTATTCAATGGGATACTGCTAGCATAGAGGCCCCTGGCTGGACAACAAGAAGCAATACATGGGACCACGCCTAGACAAACCAGCTACGCAACTGGGTTTCCCTAAACCCACTATACAGTGAACACCAACTGGATGCCTAGGTAAGCCTATTTTCCAAATAAGAAACACAGTGGCGTAGTGTAATAGTTGTTGATCATACCTGCACATGCCTTCCCAAAATAACTTCCTTTCTTTAACCCAGAAACAAGCTCGCCCACCTTTAGCCTAAAAACTCGACTAACTATATCAGGTCTGGCGTCAGGCCTCTGCCCTGGAATTAACAAATCTAAGGGCATCAACTATTTCTTGCCATTTTGGATTACATGTAAAAGTAATAAACATATCTGGAGGCCCATATGATCAGACGCTGCTGCCTCTCACGTATTGTCCCTTCAACTGTAGCTAGAGGTGGAGGACAGGGAAGAGAGCCAAAGAGAGCAGTGCCTAATTAGGGCTAGGAACAGAGTGAACGAAAGGGAAAGGAGAACAATCAGACACCTGGAACTAAAGCAGCACTCTTCCCACACCACCTCTTCCTTGTTCCACTAGAGGAAGGTCCTTCGATGTGCCATAAACATTTGCCTGTACACATTCATTTGGAGCACCACAAAAAATTATATGCTGATGAAATGAAGGCCACTAGGCAAACTCTACTGGTAATCGTGTCCAACCAAATAATATGCCCATAATTAGGCACTAATTTGGCAAAAGCCTGGGTTATAACTGTTTCACAGCACAGACCTACCACGTCATGCTTCCCATGTACCCTGCTATGCCCACGACATTATGAGTCCCTATAGAATGGGACGGCTCCTGTGCTACAGCTCTAGTCTAACAAAGTCAGGAACAGCAACCCAAGCTACCGCAGGGAGAGGACACCTATAAGGAATGGCAGGAGACGATGAAGGGATGATATGAACTAAAGGGAAGACGGCTGCAAGGAACCGAAGTAGGCGATGATGCAGCAAGAAGCAGACCAGGCGCTTATATAGGCAAGACCTAGAGGCTGTAACCAAATTTTTACATTGCTGCTAACCACAAAGGACATGTAATTTTTACATAGCCCAGAGAGGACACTTGCATGCATGCGAATTTACCACGTTGGCTAAAAGACGAATTACATTGTCGCTAACCTTTTTTTCCTTGCCAATAAACAGGTCTTTGCTATGGTCTCAAGTGAGACCGCTTCATTCCATGCAAAACATCGGCATCAGTAAAATGGCCTCTATGTAAAAGGAGGAGCAACATGGAAGTGGCAATGGTAATTGTTTACATGCAAAGGACAACTATATAGCCTTGTACGGGGCATGCACAATGCAGGTAAAGGCCAAGGACAGTACGTTCTTTTTTACATGCAAAGGACAACCATATAATAATTGTGGATGGTGCCTGCATGCACACTGCATGTAAATGACACCTAGACCTTTGGACGGTGCCTGCATGCATGGCCATCCAGTATTGCAACTGCTCAGAACATCTATAAATAACTAAACACTTTGTGCATGTAAAGATTCAATTTTCTGATTGGCAGCTGTAATATAATTTCAGGATTGCCCAACACTTTGGACTTGCTTCTGATTTTGACAAAGAGAGTGCCAATCTGGCTACAGGAAGATCAAATGTTGAGAATGTAACTGTTCTTTTCAAGGATTGGTGGGGATCTGGTGTTGTGCATGCAAAGGTCTACATATCAGCCAAAAAGGATGCCCACATAGGGTTAGCAAACAGTGATTCAGAATCACTCACCCAGGTATGTCCGACAAAAAAAAAACTGTTGCATTTGCAGCATACTGCTGAGAAAGCAATTTGGTTAACCTGTGTAGCCTGGGATTGCAGGTCAAGGACCTTGGGATTTACCTTGCCAATTTTCCAGAAATAGCAAAAACTGTGAAAGCGTATTTTCAAAATCCCTCAACTCAACTTCTTACAGCTGTGGCATGTGGGCAGCTGTAGAATCTCCTCTGCATAAAAGGAGGAGCGTGGCCTCATATCTCTTCTGTGTGAAAAGAGGACCAACGATGTAGGCCTGCATGGTAAACCTGTAGATGCAAAGGACAGCTACATAGCTTTGGAGAGTGGGTGCATGCACACTGCATGTAAAGGACAACTATAGCTCTGGACGGTGCCATGTATGCATGCTCATTTAATACTGCATTTGCTACATTGAATGCATCCACTTGTGTGTATCATGTCATGCATAGTGGTGGTATTTTATATGGGTCATGTCTGGATATGCTCAACCCAACGCATCCAGTTGCCTGCCATGGCATTTATGGAGGTAGCATTCCATGTGGGCCATGGAGGTACCCTTTCATCTGAGCCATAAATTTTGCATCTAAAGCACCAACTAAGTTGAACATACGTGGACACTCTGGGAGGCCACCTTGGCGGCGCGGCCATCTCTAATAGGCCCTGTTTGGTAGGGCTTCTCCAGTGGCTTCAGGAGCTGTTTGGAGTCCTTTTCTACTAAACAGGATAAAATGAAATGGCTCTACCAATGAAGCCCCTAAAAGCATGCTCTCACAGAGCTTTAGGTTGCGAAGGAGCCAAAAATAGTGGCTTCTCCCGACTTCATCTCACCCTATGTGGCAGTCTGTGAGAGCACATCTTAAAGAAGGAACTATTTTGCCAAACAATTTATCAAAATGGCTCCAGCTCCATCGATAGAGCTATTCATGGAGCTAAAACCTCAAATAACAACTTCATTGGTGAAGTGGAGCCGTGCCAAACGGGGCATAGTATTGCTACTCCCTTAATATAGTACATTTTAGTATTTAAAATTTATCCTTGGATATAATGTATTTTAGAGGTCAAAACCTAATTCTACATTAAATACTTTTCATTTATCAACCAATCACTATTAATCATGTTAATGATAGCTTATGATTAGGAAATAAAATAGAGATACATGTGTCTTTTAGGTTCTCTCTTAATTTGTTTTAAAATTTCTAGAATATACTGACGTTTTCAATTGAGCTTATCTACCGAATCTGCCACCCATTGGATCATGTTTTCTCTTAATTCAATGAGATAGGGTGTAAACTTTTGAAAAAGGTACTAAACAAGGCCATATACATGAACGCAAAGAAAACAAGCTCCTTCCTCAAGACATTGGATCTTGTTGTGAAACCTGTTGAGCATGTCCAAGAGTTTGGCAAAACAACTTGATATCCATATAATTTTAGCAAAACAAGAGAAATTGCTTCCAATAGTTGGGCAAATCAACTTGGCGAAAATAGCAACCTGGCATATCATGACTCCTAGCGCTCAAAAATAGCAACTTGGCATATCAACTTGCCATCGCGATTTCTGCTGCCACGTTTCCTTCCTCCATGCGCATGAAGCCTTTGCGCCTTTCCTTCCCCCCCCCCACGCGAAGAAAAGGGCGCGCCTCTCACTCATCCGTGTGAAGAAAAGGTCGTGCTGCCGCTGTTCTTCATTTCTCCTCAACGCGAAGCCAGGCCGTCCAACGTTCAAGTACGTAGTTTCCTCTTTTTCCCATCGTTGATCTTCATGCCCAGCTAGGGTAGTCGACGTCTGCTATAGCAAGGTCGGCGCTGTGGGTAGTCATTGTCCTTCTAGGGTTCACGCTAGGTCTGATGCCAGGAAAACGATTGATAAAGCTACGATGCGTCGGCGGCGTCGTTCGCGCGAAGGGGAGGAGGGGAAGTACGCGGAATCAGTAGCGCCAAGGAAAAAAACTATCTTATGGGCCTTCTTTTTTTTTCATTTTGCTAAGTGTGAAATAGCAAACACTTGTAAGGGGTTATTTTTTACTCTCCATATTATTTTGGGAGTTGGCCAAGTAAAAAAATAGCAAACTCTTGGACATGCTTAGTATTGCTACTTGCGAAACCTGCTACTTAGGGGGTGTTTAGTTCCCTCAAATTCTAAAAACTTTTTGGTTTTGGTTCATCATTTTTATAAAATGGAACTAAACACCATGCAAATTTTTTGGCAAAAAGGTGGTTATTCTTCATTTTGGATTTTGGCTTCAAGAGGCCAAAAAACCCAAAAGAGTCTGATGAGGCCTTCATGAGGGGCGATAAATTCTGCATTTTGGATTGAACTAAACATGACCCTGAAAATTTTGGCATTTTGCATTCCATCATTCCAAAGTAGTTGGTATTTTGTATTTTTTGAACTAGTCACCCCCTAGTTGTTGCTGCGGTTTCCAAAGAATCTTTGTTCATCCTTTGGTTTATTATTAGGGCATGTACAACCCATAAACGGAAGTCTGTCTCTAATCGTCTCGAATCTAGCATATAGACAGGTATAAAGACAGGTCATATAACCCATAGTCGAGGGTCTTTTTGTAAGCTATTTAATGCTTTGGATGTAGCTAGGATCAACTATAAATCAATTTTTGTATATCATTGTGTGGCAATTTGATAGAAAATATATCAATGATAAATAAAAGCAACAAGATTACAATAAAAATGAGCACACTCATTCACGAGAAAATAAAAACGGCCAGTAGAACTGAAACTGAAACTGCACAGAAACTGCAGTCTCACATGTTCACATGCATTCAGGTAGTGGAACTGAAACTGAACATTACAGAAATTTGAACTGAAATGAGCACTGAGCTAGTGCTTCAGTTCACATTCACATGTATTCAGTTCACATTCACACGCACTAGCAAGTGCTGCAGTTCACACTCACTAATGCTGGTGCAGAAGGGGAGACATGTAGTTTTCATAATACAAAAATGGCATGACTAGTATTCAGATAACTCTCACAAGCATTCAGGTAACTAGTAGCATAAGTAACTAAGAAAAAAAAATTCCTCAATAGCATCATGAGAAAAATTTCACAAGAAAGTTATTATTCAGTTAGAGGTTATCATAGCTTTCTAAAAAATAAGCTAGTTTAGCCATAGCAAATTCATGCTATTTTCAGAACAGAATGTAGTTTTCAGAACTGAAAGTAATTGATAGCATACAGTTTTCAGAAAGGCAGATACGCATACAGGTACTATCTCTAAATGTAGGAATCCTTAGTTACCTCCTTCAAGAACTATTCTTGTGAACAATATCTCACTGTCACTTTTATGAGTAGACAGCGAGTAAAAAGTTGCACATGAAACATTCAAGAATGAGCCAGCAGCATTCAGATTTCTAAAAAAGGCCTGATCATGATTCTTCAGAACTAACATTAGAAATGAATTAATAGCAACAGTTACAAAAGAAATTCTATCATCAAGAACTGAGTTCCTGCTTTCGCCCAAGCCAGCTGAAGCTACACGCACACACTATTTCGCTAGAAAGCAAGTGATTTACTCTACAAGTGAACTCATGCAAATCTCATGACACCACACGATGCTCCAAATCCACTGAGCACCTTATCCGTGAAATTACTGGTAGCAAG
>Ga0182004_10001410_pt1 | contig 17538 bp, 22 predicted proteins | sample Sormic07211540_1_FD_120479 | JGI IMG/M metagenome (GOLD analysis project Ga0182004, IMG submission 120479) | Endophyte microbial communities from Sorghum bicolor roots, Mead, Nebraska, USA - 072115-40_1 MetaG | ecosystem: Host-associated > Plants > Roots > Unclassified | place: USA: Nebraska...
ATGGAGCATTAAATATAGACGAAAATAAAAACTAACTGCACAGTTTACCTGTAATTTGTGAGATGAATCTTTTGAGCCTAGTTACTCCGTGATTGGATAATGTTTGTCAAATAAAAACGAAATACTACAGTAGCCAAAAACAAAAATTTTTGCTAACTAAACAAGGCCTTAGATTGCTCTGGCAGGAACGATTTTTGGATGTTCATATCATAAATTGCAGATGTAGGGTCATACATTTTTTTCCTTTTTATTTTACCTTAGGAAAATGTTTCATATGGCTAACTGGAGCCCTGTGATGAATCTGAAGTTGAAAAATCATTTAGATGACCTCTTTTTACTGTTGCAGTTTGCTTATCAGTGTAATTCATTTTGTGTGTTGTATCGCCATTTGAATTTATCTGGTTGCTTCCTGCCAGACCCATACAGGCTAGTCATGACTCATGACTCGTGAGATGTTTTTGTTTGAATACCCTAGATAAAAACATCACTAAAGGGAAACTGGTGATAGATGTTGCGTACTTCATTTTCCACGTCCACTCAGAAACTCATAACCTCTGCGATGAGACTTCTTGCCCAGTAACAGGTGAATTTGTGCTAGCTAGCCAACAGACATTACCATCATTCACCCCGCCAGTAAGTATAATGCACCACAAAATTTAGTTCTATTAATAAACTATATATTAATAAACTATGCTTACTGGATTACTGATTACTTTTCCTGGAATGTTGTTTATCTTGCAGGGTTCCTACACCCTCACGATGAAGTTGCAGGGGGACAGCAACGAGGAACTTACCTGCATCTCCTTCGGGTTCAGCATCGGGTTTGTTACGCCAAACCCCATCATCTAAGCCTGATTTCAAGTTTGCCATGGATGTAGTTACATGAACCTTAAAGTGCAACATATTCTTCCATATGACTCAGAATGTGTGCTCAACTGTTGTCTTGTATTCGGAGCTGGACACCCGACCTAACGATCTAACTACATACGGTGTTATCATGGACCTACCTGAGTTTGGTGCTCCATGTCAGCATGTTGTTTACATGTATAATATATATAAAAAATTGAAATCTCCTTTCGGTAATTGCTGTTATGGTCTTGTCCCCTCAGTGCATCTTTCCTGAATGATAAAACTTGAAAGGACAATTGGGTTCACTTTCTTTTGATACTTGATTCTGTTCTGTGATGCCCTGGCGTGGGTGGATGGCCCCCGTTGGTTGCTGCTGTCCGTCCAGCTAGACGTGCAACTCATGAGCCTGGCGCCGCCTGCCTGAGTACAAGGCAACAAATGGACAGACATGGCGCAATGGGTGGGCTGGATGCCGTCCAGCTATGTGTCAATGTGTGGAAGCAGGATCGCCGAGCAACAAATGCCCAGGCATGGCGCAATGGATCCCGTTGCTGTGATACGTGTAGTAGGCTTTGTCCCACGCGGCACGCATAACGTCGCCGGCAATGTTTTCTTGCGACAGCACCACGTGCAGCAAAATGGTTCCTTTTTGTTTGCAGTATACAGTAAGTGGTGGACCAATTAGCACTGACACGGGGAGTACTTTCTTCTCTATTCTAGAGCAACCATAACGTGTCCAAAAGATACTTTCTTCGTCTCAAAGATAATACAATTATAAATATCGCGCTTGGCTGATAAGTCATAATTAAAAATATTGTTCGTTGATTTGTTGTGAGGAACACAGCTGAATGACTAGCAGATTCGACAGATAAGCTCAAGCGAATAGACTTAGTTTCTTTTAAAACAGAACCAAAGAATACATACAATGAAGATATATTTCATAGTACATGTAATGAAACAAATTTGATGATACATATGCTAATACATTTTTGCTTTACTTTTGGTCAAATTTTAAATAAGTTCAGTATAAAGTCAAAATGATCTATAATTTGGAACTTGGAAGGGTGACACATGCTTTGAACTAACATGAAGGAGGATTTAACTTGTTTTTTTTATTCATACACCAAATGTCTTTACCTTGAGATTTTAGAGGGAAACATATAGACTTCATTTGTTTTACTAGAACTTATATTGAACCGACAAGTTCTATGGTTTTTGGCGGCCATATGTATGTACATCCAGAATTTTGAGCTAAAGAGCAATTTTATTACTAACAATTTAATATAAACACATGCCCCCCCCACTTTAATTTATTCTACAAACTTCAAACCTTGCATCTATAACTTGGATGTTCAAACCCATAAAAAATATAGTTGCATGTGCCAGATAAATTAGGATACTTAGGTCAGTCTCAATGCATGTTTTATGGGAGTGTCATGCATATTAAATAGGGTGCCACATAAGCAAAATTGCTGACTTGGCAGGATCATTAAATGAAGATGTTTCATCAGATGAGAGAGGAGTTTCATTCCCATAAAACTCTTGTGGTTGGGTTACCTAGTTTATAGTCTTGGTAACTTTGTCATGAAACTATACATTGAGACTGATTACCCCCGATATAAAAAACATACAACGGCAAAGGAGCACCGAGGCCATATCCGGCGCCAAAAAGGAAGGCTGTTCAAAATTTCGAACCATCCTTTGCATTAACGGCTCTAATCGTGTTCAAACTACCAAATCTGAACGTTAATGGGCTGCCCGGGAAGCGGCAGGCGCCCGCACGCAAGTTTAACATCCGCACCGCACGCCAGCCAGCCCAGTGCCCCACGCTCCGCGCACGCCAACGACGCCCGAGAGCACCGAAACAGAATCCAGGAGAGGGCTGCGTAGCACACGGGCCTCGCGACGCGACTCCCGGAACGGAAGCCCTAGCTTTTTCCTCGCGTTCTTCCACCCCCTTTCCTTCCTCCACCCCGCGCCTCCGCCCCCGCTCCCGCCTCCACCCCGCGCCCTCGCCTCCGCCGCGCCATGTACCCGAGCCCGTACGCCGGCTCCGGCGCCGGAGGGAAGATCCGGCGCCGCCCGCCGCCCCGCGCCGCGTCCACGCCCTACGAGCGCCCCCCCGCCGCCGCCGCCGCGCACCGCCTTGCGGCCGCCGCTGCTGCTGCAGCGGCTTCCGCATCCTCGGAGCCGGGCGGCGGCGAGCGCGGCGGCGGGAGCGGTGGCTGGGTGTCCCGGCTGGTGGACCCGGCCTCCCGCCTCATCGCGGGCGGCGCCGCGCGCCTCTTCGGCTCGGTGTTCCGCAAGCGCCTCGCCCCGCCGCCGGCCCCGTCTCCGCCGCTGTCGTCGCCTCCCGGTGAGCCTAAGATTCATCTGCGCTCCTCCCTGCTCCCTGAGATTCATCTGCAACAACCGTCCGTGATTTTGGCTGGGGCTAGGGTTTCGGGCTTCCCAAGCATGCTAGGGTTTACCTCACATTGGTAAGCACCTACTCACGGTTTTGGGCGATTTTGGCTGTGGCAGATGTATTGCCGATATATAGAGGATGAAGCCGAGTTGTTCTGCCACGTTAGCTCACATGAGCTTTCCTGCAGAGACGCAAAGCTTTGAAATCGTGGTTTGGAGTTATGTATATAGTGCTTTTTAGCATTGTTTTGATTATATACTTCAAAAGGAAATATGTCACAATGATTGATTGGTGTATGCCAGAGTCTAGATTTTAGCGCTCGAGAGGTGTCTAGCCTATTGGATCCTTGTGTTTTTATTGGTGGATGCGAAATAAAAGGGTTCTCTTATTCTCCCCATTCTTTCTTACTCTTGGCTCTTAATTCTTAGTGATTGTGTGTTGACTGTAAATTAATAAATTATGTTGATGCTGGTCTGATCGCAGTTTTGGTGTTTGCAGGAAAAAATAACGAGCCAAAACAGGACTTGCCTGATTCAACACATGTTGTAAGTAGCAACCGACCGTTTGCAGTTAAACAGAACACATCATATATTATGTTTAATGAGCCTGTGTTCTATTTGGTATCATTTGGTTCACCGTTGTTCAGACCAGAACATTTGAAAACTCAATGCAGGATTCGCTTCCAATCCCAGAGGGTGGAATGGATAAAGGGAAGAGCATAGTTGGCACATCAGATGACAAAGCATTGTCTGAAGTAGAGCACTTGTTAATGCGGAAGACATTCACTAAGTATGTATCTGCATAGTTACCATTCTTCAATTTCTATTGCTTAATCTGCTATATTTTTCTTAAAATGTATTTTGAAAGTTCATAAGTAGCTTTCACCCTCACCCCTGGTATAGTGGCTATTATCTGGTTCATGTGATGTTCCACCTCTTCCAGTCTAAAATATATTTCAAATGAGGTTCCCTTTTGTTGTACTGCTGCACGCAGTGCGCTCTTCGCGTTTCCTCTGTTTGTGCTTGCGTGCTGCTTTCACAATGTATTCTTTGTTCAATGCTACTGAAGCTGTTCATGACAATCATTACTTCCTTTGCAGGGTTGAGTTTGATCGACTTACAGACTTATTGCGTGCAAGAACCATTGAGACTGATCCACCTAAATCAATTGTTCCTCATGAGGAAAAGAATGAAGAAAGTATCAGGATTGATGGAATCGGAGGCTCAGCATTACGTCATATGGATCTAGATGATTCTCCGGCTGTTAAAGTAAGGATTCAACTTGCTCGTACAAGCATTTTACGTTACTCCTGAATATGGAATAACAGAAAATCCTGTTATCCAGTACCTGAATACCATGAAATTTCATGCTGTTAGCAGAGCCAAGAGGAAAGCTTGTACAATTTATAGTTCCTTTTCCAGTATCTCTATGGTCATATGGTAGTACTATGTTTTACCTTATTCAAATTATGGCAGTTTTTTTCTTAATATTTAAATTGGATAGCATGGCCGTGTTTAGTCCCCGAAGCGAAAAATTTCGCGACACTGTAGCACTTTCGTTTGTTTGTGGTAAATATAGTCCAACCATGGACTAACTAGGCTCAAAAGATTCGTCTCGTAAATTCCGACCAAACTGTGCAAATAGTTTTTATTTTCGTCTATATTTAATACTTCATGCATGCGTCTAAAGATTCGATGTGATGGGGAATCTTGAAAAATTTTGGGTTTGGAGTGGAAGTAAACAAGGCCCATGTCCTTCGAGTTCTTTGTGTATCACCAAGGTTCTTGAGGCGGTAGGGGAGGTGAAGGCGTGAGGTGAGGTGAGGTGATGTCATATCAATCTAGGAACAGTGGAATGCAGCAGAGGAAGTAGCAAAGAAAATGGGGAAAAGATAAATAAAGGGAAGAAAGGGGAAGGAGGGGCAGGCCGAGCGCACCATCGAGTCTATACCCCTTCTCTTCGCGGCTTCCCTGAATCCTTAACTCCTGATTGCTCGATGTCCAAAATGTACTGCTTGCAGTGCTACTGCTCCCTCCCTGCTGGCTACACGTCCCATCTCTGTGTTCCTCCTCTCTGCCACCACCCTTCCTGGAAGGAGTGCTGCACCGGCCATCAACGCCGAGCTTGGTGGGGGTGTGGGAGATGGTGTCTGCTTGGCCTGGCCATCAACTTCCCCACCTACTCTTCATATTTTCTTCCTCTCTTGTCACTGCATTTCTGGTAAACCGTCCATTATGCCTAGGCTTGTGGATGTGCCCTGTCTACATTGTGTATCATTTAGATCCCTTAGAACTGCAAATTTATGTTACCAAACACTTGGCCCTATTTATGGTCAATTTTGGTTATGTGTATGCTAAATGAGAATAATGGAACATTACTGAGATTTTCTCCTTATAATTTAAAGACCTCATTTAAATTAAAGACTGTCAATCCTACATTTATAATTTATTTCAGATAAAAAACGCGTGGCAAACAACAGCTTATGTTTGAAATAAGTTCCCATGGTATCTCTAGTAACTAGTTTTTGTTCCCTATTGGCTCCCAGTTAGTTTGGGGCCTTGGGGACCTAAATACGCATGAGTCTCAAGTTTTAGTTCAGGGATGCAAATGACATACCTGTACACATTTAGATCATTAGCTTCAATGCCTGTTGTTACTGCACTCCAAAATATGTTGTTAATAAAGCTGGTTAGATTGTTGGATTTATGTTTTTTTGACTTTTTTCCTGTACTAATGTAAAATCGCTAGTTTGATTGGATGCATGTAGCTCGGTAAGCATAATAATTTGTCTAGGTATGACTGTTAAGTACTATATATACAATTGCTGACTTGCAGCATCAACCATTCAGTGAGCTAGGAAGAAGCTAACAAATGTAGCTTTGCTTTTAGGTATTGTTGTCTGAATCTTCTGTTACCTTTTATATTTAATTCCTATCTAATTTGCACTTTTACAGGTACATAATCATGTTGATAGTTCTCCTGCAGAACTCGCGATACAATATATGAGCTCTCGTTATTCGAGGGAACCCCAATCAAGTAGTCTGCGGAGCCGTTTGTTTCTTGAGAATAAAGGGGAAGCAAGCAACATTGCCAATGATAGGAGATCTGGACCACCAATTGTTCAGGCACCACTTGAATTTCGGAATGAAAATCCTGGTCTCCCTGTGAATGGCTATGGGACTTCGGGATTACGTGGGCGGTCAGCGATATATAGAATGTCTCGCTCTCCGTATTTTAAGGTTGGTATATATCTAGTACACATTATGTCAGGTTCTTTTAGGTTGCTAGTTTTCTGATAAGTATAGTTTTGCATTGCAATGGACCTCAAAAATATAATTTTGACAATCAAATGCAAATGCTACTATAAAATTGCATTATCATCTAAGCATCTAAGTTTACTTGTATCACCATTTCTTTTATACTTAACAAATATTGATGGCCAGTGCTGGTCAGATTTAAAATAGTTTGACTTAATGAGTTCTAGGATATCACCTTTTTCCTTTACCAGAGGTCGCGAACACATATTTATTTGTATGTGCTCCACACAGAATGCTCTTGGTTTTACAGTACTAGAAATTTTCTACTTTTTCATTTAGTGAGTTGAGAAGAGCTTCCGAAGTTATTGGAAGTAATTTTTTGTTTATGCATCTTGTAGGGTCAGAACTATTCCAACGATGTGAACACGTCTTCATTGCCCCAACGAGCGCAAAGTTTGCATGTTGGTGGCAGACAGGTAATTTATTAAACATTTGGAGTACTGCATAGCTTTAAGTACAGTATGCATTTTTTCTTTCATTATACACAAATATTAGAAAGCGGTGTGGATACGTTACAGAATTATGGTTGTGAACGTGTAAAATCTATGATTTTTCTCCTGATGTCTGTGATGTGCCACATGCAAATATTTATATGATAGAAAGCAACATATCAACTCAATTTATTGATCTTTGAATAATATCATGGAATCTAGACTTGTTGGGTACATCATTGAGGAACTTTCTTTGAGGTGTATGTAACTTCTGCATGGTCTGAACTTTATGCACCAGAGTTTTCTCACTATACTCCCATATCCATAACAGGTCCTGAAACGAAGGGTGGCTGAATTAGAGAATGAACCTGGATCTGTAGGCCCTATTCGTAGAATTCGGCAGAAGTCAAATATGATGTCTTCTTTTAGGGATTCTCGTGCAAATCCTCGAGGAAACCTTCTCACTAGCCATACAAGTGAGGAAACCTTCTCACTATCCATTCAGTCTTCGAGCTCAAAAAGACAGGTTGGGAGTAGTCAATCTCTGAGACCCCTAGAATCCCAAAAGAATGGGGGAGATGGTAAATCTAGTGATAGCATTCCACCCATACCTGCTCAATCAAACAAGATGGCTGAGAAAATATTTGAGCAGCTTAATATAATAGCTCCATCACCAAAACAGCAGCAATCTGTTACTCCGAATGCTAGTAATTCTATGTCAAAGAAACCTGTTATGCAAGATGCTGGGCCAAGCAGTATGTATAACCAATCTAGTTCCCTGAAGTTTCAAGATTTGGATGGTGCAAATGGACCCCTTGATACAAATTTGAATGGTTCCCTGTTTAAGAAAGACAAGCTAAATATAATAAAAGACGTACTGCCAAAAGCTGCCTTTTCTGATAGACCTACCCTTTTGGGGAACCCAGTTGCTGCTTCTAAATCACTGACGCCAGGCTTTAAAATGGCTGTGAGAGAGGTATGAGAAATGTGTACTCTTTTTATCAAATGTAATGTATGCAATCATATATCCAACACTTGTGCTGACACTTTTTTCTTACCGTTATGTTTTCAAGGACTCACCAGAGTTGGATGATGATCTGGAGATTCGTATTCCACCATCAAGTAAGATTGAAACAACTGAGCAAAAAATTGATTCAAGTAGAAAAGAAAATATATTAGAGCAAAGGGTCGAACCAAACTTAAAGAAGAACATTGCTGATTCTCCGGTTAGTGAACAGCCTGTAGCATCACTGTCCAAAACTGTCCCTTCATCTAGTGGTTTGCTTTTATCTAATGATCCTGGGAAGGCAGTTCCCAATGCTTCTGTGGACAACAATACTGGTTTTGCATTCTCAAATGCACCTCCTGGCAGCCGTCCTGCAACTGGTGTATCAGCAATGTCAGTTGCTTCAGTTAATGATGATAAACAGACTGGTGCTTCAAATTCTATTTTTGGCATCAAGCAGTCAATTACATCAGTTTCGGAAACATCAACTGTAAAAAACAATTCCACACATGGGCAGAGGTGATTTCTCTTGTATCCTTGTCTCTCTTTTGATGTTTCAGGGAACATTTATATTATTAGTAGTAAGAATGTGCACCATAATTGCAATGTCTTATGTGTTACTGTGCAACTGAGTATTTATCTTATCATGAAATTGGTTAGACTTGGTGTTAGTAATTGGATGTGGATCTTTGATGGACAATGGAGAGATAATTTTTTTTTTAACTTAGTGATGCATTTAATAAATCTATATAGTCTTAAAGCTGATCCTCCTGTAATGTAAGCCTGGTTGTTTTCAATGTTTTTAAGTCTGCTAATCTATTTTGCTTTTTATGTTTCCAGTGTCATGAAGCCCACACCATTAGCCAGCACTAGTCCAGAGAGAGGTGATAAAACAGAAAAAGCAGAAGATGTAGCTAAATCATCGGAAAAGGTGTTGCCCTCAGCTGCATCAGCAACACTGAACGTACCTCTCCGTTTTACTTCTGCGGCATCTACTTCAAGCCTGAGCAATGGCTTCTCGTACTCGCCACCAAAGCTCGAAACTGCTCCACCTACTGATAAACCTGCTATCAGCTCTGCTGCTTCCAACTCCATATTTGCTGTATCCAGTAGCAGTCCAGCTATTTCATCGTCTCCTGCATTTACAGCATTTAGTTTTTCTTCCAGCGCTCCGGTTGGCTCGTCAGTGGTAACATCAGCTAAATCAGATGGCACAACTGTTGAGAATAAGGCAGCTAGCACCATATCATTTGGTGTAGGGGCTGCAAAAGATGAAGTGAAATCTTTGCCACCAGATGCAACCAGCAAGTCGCCATCGAAACTTTTTACTTCACCTGTGTCATCAAATATTGCAAGCTTTTCAAGTTCTGTCACTTCTACGCCTAGTTTCTCCCCGGTTGCAGCTTCAAGTGATGTTGCTGGCATAGCTATGGCTGCACCATCTAGTACTTCTACTGCACCAGGTTTACAGTCTGCTTCAACCCCATCATTTACATTTCCGAGCTCTGGAAACAGCCTTTTTGGGTTCAGTTCGCCAGCCCAATCAACTGGCCTCAGCACATCATCAGTTGCTGGTACTACCTCTCAACCATCAGCTGCTAGCACATTCTTTGGTAGTAAGCCGGCACAGTCAGAGGGAACAATGCAACAACCATCACAGAGTTCAAAACCACAATCTGGGTCACCATTCCCGGCCATGACTCCTGGACTTGGTGCTTGCTCGTCTGGATCGGGGACGTTATCTTTTGGACTTGGAGCTTCCTCGACTGGTTCAGGGACCATATCTTTTGGTGTTGGAGCATCATCTTCCGCACCTGGAACTTCATCAGCTTTTGGGACAGCAGCTCACTCATCTGGACCTGGGGTTTTCTCTTTTGGGGCAGGAGCTTCCTCATCAGGATCTGGGACTGTTGCCTTTGGAGTTGGAGCTGCCTCATCAGGACCTGGGGTGTCTTTTGGATCAGGAGCTGCCTCGTCTGGACCTGGATTTGGAGCAGGACCCTCCTCATCTGGACCTGGGATCGTGTCCTCTGGAGCTGGAGCCTCCTCATCTGGACCTGGGACCGTGTCATTTGGAGCAGGAGTCTCATCTGGACCTGGCACTGTCTCTTTTGGAGCAACAACTTCCACATCAGGGGCTGGATTTGGCAATTCACCATTTGGAACTGGAGCTACGTTTGCGAACCCATTTAGCGCTAGCTCAAGTACTGGGTTCACATTTTCTTCACCTAGCTCTTCTGGTGCATCAACGGTGGCCAGTACGAGTGTGTTTGCCTCCTCCACAGTTTCGTCAGCCTCAGATTTTAGCAACCCTTTTGGCTCAAGTTCATCCGCACCCAGCACATTTACATTTGGGCAATCAGCTTCTTCAGGCAGCGGTTTTGCATTTGGAGCGCAGCCAGCTCCAACGTTCTCATCTCAACCATCATCAGTTTTCTCATTTACTTCAGCAAACACTAGCATGAACTCGTCTCCACAGCCTGCATTTGGAATGACTAATACCAACACAGCCTTCGGCATGGCTTCCCCTGGAAATGATCAGATGAACGAAGACAGCATGGCAGATGACACTAGTCAGGCGGCACCTGCGCCAGCGCCAATATTTGGTTCTTCATCATTTGGACAGCAGAATATCTCACCTGCTGCCCCGGTATTTGGTGCTCCCGCAGTCCAGCCAGCTGGTGTTTTTCAGTTTGGCAGCCAACAAGGCTCAACACAGCAGAACCCGTCCTTTCCAGCCGCTGGCAGTCTAGAGTTTCAGGGTGGGAATTTTTCATTGGGCAGTGGGGGTGGTGGCGGTGACAAGTCGAACCGAAGAGTGATCAAGGTCAAAAGGACAACAAAGAAGAGATAAGGGTGAGCCCTCAGTTGGAATCTGCATTCAATGGTGTCATTTGGGATTGGATTGCACCACTTGGTAGCAACCTTACCTCGGTTTATAATCAAGGGAATGAAGTTATCTGCGACAAAGGTTTATATGGCCATACAGATTTCCCTGCAGCAGGAAGATAACACTACTATATATCTCATGTCTGGGGCTTGTAAACCCATCCTCAAGGTCAGTGGAGTCTGCCCCCACACAATTCATTTCCTCATCTGAGCCGGCCTGCATGTTGTGTAATATGCTTGTGCTCTTGGGGTGTAAAATAGAACAAAGATGTGTCTCGAGGTGTAATTTTTGTTTTCTGGCCCCCCAAATGCCGTCTTGATTTCATTTCCCTGTGGTTTGCCTCCGGTATATTTGTCTCGGAGTGTAATGCACTGTTGTATTTTTGTCCTTGGTTTATTACATTCAATCAACAAGGTCAGAACTGATAGCGTAGAATCCGTATCCAAACTAATCATGCGTATGCATTGATTGTTTACGTGTCTTCCGTGAGCTGTTGCGTGCCCACGCCACGCTGTGTTGTCTTTCTCGCAGCAGAATATTTTCGTTCCCGTGTGCTTGACCGGTTCTTCCCGAAAGCAACCGCTCGGCACCTATGTTTAATCCGTAATCGGACGGGCACCTAATTTGGAATTTTTTGTCCGGCACAGCTGAAACTGGGATGTTACCGGCCACCTGCCGCGGCTGGTGGTACTCTGGGAGAGCCGGAGATCCGGACGCCCATTGGCTCCCGGACCCGGTGGGACGGCGACGCGCTTTTGGACTTCGCACACAGCGGAGCGGCGCGGCGCGACCCGGTCGGTCGGCCACCCACGCGCAAGTCCGGTCTCGCGCGTTTCATTTCAGCCCCGCTTTCCCTCCGCGATCATGGAAGTGGAAGAACCGGGGCAACAGGACAAAAACAATGACACTTGGCGTCGTCGTGCCTCCTCGCGGATCCCCACTTCGCGCCCTCTTCCTTCCTGCTATAGCTCCTGCTCCTTCCTCGCCGTGCCATGTCAAACTCATCAACAGCTAGACACGAGTAGCCACCCAATCATTTCCCCCCCTCGGTCTGAACTCTCAACTGCGCGTATCCGCCGCGGCAGCCCAGTACAACCGCCTCAGGTCGGTCCCCACGACGCCTCCTCCTGGATCTCGTTTTTGTTCGCTTCTTGGTCCATTCATACTTCCCCTCACGCACGTAACGAGGGGATCACGCGTTTCCAGACCCTCAGCTCCTGCCCTTTTGTTGCCCCCGCTGCTCCTATTCATGCTCTCATCACTTCTTGTTCTTCTTCGAGCTAGCTGCCTATCATGGTCATGGTCGAGCTGCTTGCTGGCCCCTTGCTTGTAATCCTCGGTCCTCTATAGAGGTGGCCCTACTACCCCTCTCTCTGCCTTGAGCAATTTGGTTTCTTGCATCTGTGCTCTCGCCTTTGACTGCTTCTTCCTCCACCTGCCGCGCCGGCAGGACGACGAGGTCCAAAAGCTTTTGGTGGCCATGCGGTCGCTCTCGCCGCTTCGTTACTGTTGATGCGCAGGCGGTAGCTGCTGTCCCAAGGCGTCTGATTTCTGCATTGCAAGCTCCGGGATACCTTGTCTGGCGTTGACTTCGACACGCACTCGAGGCGATCGGCGCGTTTCTTTCCATCTTTGATCTTGGCTTTCCATAGTTTCCCGCGCGAGGTATCCGATCTCCTGCTCGAAAGAGGTCCGTTCCCGGATGCTGGAAGAGACATACATACATCCATATATCCGCGACGTGATCTGAGCCGACGACGCGGAGCTCGAGGAGTTGAGAGCTAGCTGTGCTTCTTGGATCCGAGCGGGGGGTCAGCTTGGGCGCCCGCCCCGAAAAAGATTCCGGCGACTCGTGTTCGCCCCCGCCAGCCGACGGCCGCGATGGGGAACACGTGCGTCGGCCCCAGCATCACCAAGAACGGCTTCTTCCAGTCCGTCTCCACCGCGCTGTGGAAGACGCCGCAGGACGGCGACGCGCTGCCCGCCGCCACCGCCGCCAATGGCCCCGGCGGCGCCAGCCCGGGCCGGTCGCAGTCGATGCCGCCGCCGAAGCCGGCGTCCGACGTGCACGTCGCCGTGCAGAGCAAGGCCCCTGAGCCCGTCAAGATCGCCGTCTCCTACTCGGAGCCGCCGCCCAAGGCGGCCGCCGCCACGCAGGACGCCAAGCCTGCCAACACCAAGGCCAACGCCAACGCCAACGCCAGCCCCAGCCCCAACTCGTCCGCCGAGGCGCCGCCCAAGCCGCGTCCCAAGGTGCCGCAGGTGAAGCGCGTGTCCAGCGCCGGGCTGCTCGTCGGCTCGGTGCTCAAGCGCAAGACGGAGAACCTCAAGGACAAGTACAGCCTGGGGCGGCGGCTCGGGCAGGGCCAGTTCGGCACCACGTACCTGTGCGTGGAGCGGGCCACCGGCAAGGAGTACGCGTGCAAGTCCATCCTCAAGCGCAAGCTCGTCACCGACGACGACGTCGAGGACGTCCGCCGGGAGATCCAGATAATGTACCACCTGGCAGGCCACCCCAACGTCATCTCCATCCGCGGCGCGTACGAGGACGCCGTCGCCGTGCATCTCGTCATGGAGCTCTGCGCCGGCGGCGAGCTCTTCGACAGGATCGTGCAGAAGGGCCACTACACCGAGAGGAAGGCCGCCGAGCTCGCCAGGGTCATCGTTGGAGTCGTCGAGGTGTGCCACTCCATGGGCGTCATGCATCGGGATCTCAAGCCGGAGAACTTCCTCTTCGCTGACCAGAAGGAGGAGGCCGCTCTCAAGACCATTGACTTTGGTCTCTCCATTTTCTTTCGCCCCGGTGAGTTTCTGCGATCACGTTGTGAACGTAACCTTCCATTCAGGAAAACATGTCGACGCGAATTGATATTTCTGTACCTTGTTTTATTTCCCTTTTACTTGATCCATGATTCGGTTATGTGCTCCCATCCCTTCAACATTTGATCAACATTATCAGCATTATGTGATTCAATGCAATGCTTCTCAATTTCTGCCAAATCAAAGGTGTGGTGACTGTTATTACACGTTTGAATTGCCAAATGCCAATGCTGTTTGATGACCCTAATTCAGTCAGTTACGGAGACAATGTCATCTGTTATTCATTTTACCGATTCGATCTTCACCACAATTAGAATTCAGAATATTGTCATTCATTAGCTGTGATACGTGGTTAGGGATACGACATTATGTTTTTTGTTGCTCGATTAAAGTACTGGTGAAAATATGATCCTTGCCACTAAATGTATATGGAAGGATTTATTTTGTGCCACCAACAGTTGAGACATAGAGCTGCATATCTTTACAATTCTGCAGTCTGCATCCCATCATCATGATAGCAATCATTCTCCATTTCCCTCAACATTTTTATTCCATCTTACTCCAGGTCAAATATTCACGGATGTTGTTGGTAGCCCTTACTACGTCGCACCAGAGGTCCTGAAGAAGAAATACGGTCCAGAGGCAGACGTTTGGAGTGCTGGTGTAATCATTTACATCTTGCTGTGTGGAGTGCCACCATTTTGGGCAGGTGCAATACTATCCCCTTTTCAGTAGTCCAATGATACTGATCCAGCAACACAGCATTATGCAAATTTCCTGGCCATTCTCTTGTGCTGACCATGCACTTCATTTGTTTGTCAACCAGAGAACGAGCAGGGTATATTTGAAGAGGTTTTGCATGGGAGACTTGACTTCGAGTCAGAGCCGTGGCCCAGTATCTCCGAAGGCGCCAAAGATCTTGTGAGAAGAATGCTTATTAGGGACCCAAGGAAGAGATTAACAGCTCATGAAGTTTTACGTGAGTTCCTAACTTTTCATCAAACGCATTGCTTCCCCATTCATGCCTGCATCATTCCCATTACTGTAGAATTGCTTCCCTTCAACAGTGCATTGTAGCTGCTGTAATTGCTTAAGCTTTTTGTTTGTTATCATGTTTCAGGGCATCCGTGGGTTCAGGTCGGTGGTTTGGCTCCTGATAAGCCGCTGGATTCCGCTGTTCTTTCTCGCATGAAGCAGTTCTCGGCTATGAATAAGCTGAAAAAGATGGCTCTTAGGGTAAGTCGTTTGGTCTTGAAAGAGTTGTTTCACATTCCTCTTTATTTTGTGCATTTGTGTTGAACCTTAGCTACCATCGTCTTGCGTTTGTACTCATGCACCCAGTCAATAGTTTCTGGAAAAGCCATTTGGCTGATGCAAGACGCATTACAGATTCATGCAAAACAAAAGGAAACATTTGCTGGCATCTATCCATCCAAATGGTTGCTGTTTGTGGCGAAGAATCCAGCCAAACCCGGCCGCTTGTCCTGATATATGTATGTTTGGTGTTTGTTTGTTTGCAGGTAATTGCCGAGAACCTATCCGAGGACGAGATCGCCGGCCTGAAAGAGATGTTCAAGATGATCGACGCGGACAACAGTGGGCAGATCACGTTCGAGGAGCTGAAGGTGGGCCTGAAGAAGGTTGGCGCCAACCTCCAGGAATCGGAGATTTACGCTCTGATGCAGGCCGTAAGTGATCCATTTGTTTCATCTTTGGATCCAAGTCACAGACAGACAGACAGAACTCCCTGCTGAAAACCCATCCTCCCTGTTGTGGTTGGCAACACACAGGCGGACGTGGACAACAACGGGACGATCGACTACGGCGAGTTCCTCGCGGCGACGCTGCACCTGAACAAGGTGGAGCGGGAGGACCACCTGTTCGCGGCGTTCCAGTACTTCGACAAGGACGGCAGCGGGTACATCACCGCCGACGAGCTGCAGGTGGCGTGCGAGGAGTTCGGCCTGGGCGACGTCAAGCTGGAGGACATGATCGGAGAAGTCGACCAGGACAATGTTCGTTTTCTGACTGAGAACACATCATTCAGACAGTTTTCTGCATCTGGATTGTTCTGAACATTTTTTATTTGGGTTGCAGGACGGGCGCATCGACTACAACGAGTTCGTTGCGATGATGCAGAAGCCGACGGTGGGTCTGCCCAAGAAGGCCGGCCTTCAGAACAGCTTCAGCATCGGCTTCAGGGAGGCACTCAGGATGGCCTGACTTGGGTGGGGAATCATATAGTTGCCTCTCCTCTCCTCTCCTCTCCTCTCCTCTCCTTGCTGCGTGTAGATGATGAATGGAGTTTGGACCTGAGTGAGTACGGTTGCTGTAGAGACGGTACTAGTAAAGTGGTAACTGGCTTCATAGCATAGGACTGATGACGAGATGAGAATGAGATTGGTTCGAAGCCGCTCGAGATGTGTACATGTGCCATCAAGGCCGGCCGCTGCAGGCCCCTGGATCGGTTCGATTGCTTGGTTCCAAACGGTTTTGTTTCATGTCGCGTGCACATGTGCCATATCTGTCTCTGTCTGATGATACTAGTACTAGTATATGCCGCGCGCGTCGGTGACGCGACGTGATACCTGTCCGCCGAGCTCTGACGGGATCCTGTCGTGTTCTCCGGCCACCAACCCGGCACCGGGAGGGAGCCGGCAGCGCAACGCCCCGAGGCCCGAGTGACGTAGTACGAGTAGCCGGCTGGATTCCCGTGGCGGTGGGCGGTGGATGCCTTTTTGTGCTTTTGTGTCGCGTCTGAGTTTGGTTGGGCCAAGTTCCGACGCGGCCCAACAACACCCCGATCCGAATTTATCGCGTTCAGGCCCCTCAGGCTCGGCCCGCCATGCCTCGCCGCACGGCACGGCACTGTCAGAGTTGGCGATTAACGTGCATGGTCCTGACTCCTGACGGAGTTCTCAGTCAGTTACCGGTGGTCATGTGATGATGTGAAAATGTTTTCACCATCGGCCTCCGTTTGTGTACTCTCTCAAGTCTGAAGAAACACCCACCACACCAGCAACACCCACTTGCACGATGGGTTCAGCCGTTCAGGATCCGTTACTGACTTCCCTGTCCGGCTGTTCCTGGGGCATAACAAACCAGTGGTCCGTCCGTTAAACCCGGATACTACCGTTAGCGTGTGTCGTCGCCCGTCAGGACCACGCGACTCCCACTGACTAGTGACTACTCCCTCGTCCCTCCCTAAAAAAAAATATCTTATTTGATCATTCGTCTTATTTAAATTTTTTATATAGATATTATATATTTTATTAAGACTTGTTTTATCATTAGAGATATTTTGCTCATGATTAATTTATTTTGTAATTTACATAAAATTTTTAAATAAGATGAACGGTCAAACGCGATGTCTTAAAGTCAGAAACATCACTCTTTTTGGGACGGAGGGAGTACGTACAGATTACCAGAATAGCCGCACCTGTCTTCGGCGGTATCTTCGGTTTACAGCAAGGTTAAAATCTGACATTCTGCCTGTTGTTTGGGACTAGTAGTATAACAAGAAGCAAGCAGACCTTTCCTTTGAGTTAGTTGTTCGCCACTAAAGACCTTGATCATATATACGTCACTATGCCAGAAAAGCTTATCAGCGACGCTTCATAAGGCTTATCAGAGACGCGGAAAACACGCGTCACTAATTTCACGTCACTGATAAGGGCTTATCTGCGACGCGTGCTCACGCGTCGCAGATAAGCCCTTATCAGTGACGCGTATTAGCTACACGTGTCGCAGATAATCTCTTATCTGCGACGCTTGTTGGCTACACGCGTCGCAGATAAGCCCTTATCTGCGACGTGTGG
>Ga0182004_10001411_pt1 | contig 17535 bp, 10 predicted proteins | sample Sormic07211540_1_FD_120479 | JGI IMG/M metagenome (GOLD analysis project Ga0182004, IMG submission 120479) | Endophyte microbial communities from Sorghum bicolor roots, Mead, Nebraska, USA - 072115-40_1 MetaG | ecosystem: Host-associated > Plants > Roots > Unclassified | place: USA: Nebraska...
GGCGCGTGGGAAAAAATTTCGGGAAAGGACTTGATGAGAATGCAAAACGGTTGGAGATCCCTCCTTTAGGAACTTTGCAAACTCATTTGCAACTTTGCAAATCCTCTTAAATGCAAAGCTGAGAATGGAAAGCCCTTGGAGATGCCTTGTAAAGTTGGGCTAAGATTAGACACCCTCGCCGATACTTAAGGGGTTGGGCAAAAAATGTTAGCGGCCTATTTAGTTCCTCCATTTTGTCAAAATTTTGATGTTTTAGACCATCTTTTTTTGCAAAATGGATCTAAACATCTTTGGAAAGAAATAGCAAAACCTAGCCTTGTAAAGTTTTTGCATTAGGCACTCTTAAGGTCCAAAACTATGCAAAATGTTGTTGTGCGGTGAGCCAGACGGCCTTTACCCCCGCACCCACCCACCTTGACGCCCAACCCTATCTTTTTAGCTGCAAATTAGGCGATTATCTTTTCCGGTACCTTGGTCTCCCAATGATTTATCGAAAGCTAAATAACAAAGACCGAAAGAAAGTAGAAGAACGAATACAAAAAAAATAGACTCACGTAGTTGGAAAGGCAAGCAATTATCAATGAAGGTAGATTAGTACTGATTAATTCTGTGTTATCAAGCCTTCCAATATAATGTTTACACTTTATTTATTTGAAATTCCTAGAGGTGTCTTGAATAAGATAGAGTATTACACATCAAGATTTTTTTTTGGCAAAATGACAATCACAAAAAAAAAATATAGAGCAGTCCGATGGCCTCTTTTATGCCAATTCAAAGAATACGGGTAGGAATTATGAATTTGGATTTACAAAATAAGTATCTCTTGAGCAAATGGCTTTTTAAATTAAGCAATGAACATAGTAGTTGGCAGGACTTATTAAGGAACAAATATATTAAAGATAAGACTTTGTCACAGTTATAGAAAAAAACTAGAGACTCTCATTTGTGGATGGGTCTCATGAGTGTAAAAAAACTTTCTTGAGTTTGGGAACTTTCAGGTTAAACGATGGTAACCAAATCAGATTCTAGGAAGATATTTGGTTAAGGAACTAACCACTAATCCTAATATCCAACTTATTCAACATTGTTTATAGAAAACAAGCAAAGGTTGTAGACCTAATAAGCCTAGTTCCACTTAATGTTGAGTTTAGAAGGGCATTAGTGGGAAACAAGTTACTAGAATGGAACCACACCTAGTAGCAAGGATGGCCAATATTAATCCGCAATAGGATATTGATAGTTTTGTTTGGAGTTTGTATAAAAGGGTTTATTCACAGTTAACTCGATGTACAACTTCTAATCAGTAATGGCTTAAAAGTATCACAAGTAGTTTGGCGACTTAAGATCCCCTTAAAGATAAAATATTTATTTGGTTCTTTAAAGAGGGGTTATTCTCACCAAGGATAACTTGGCAAAGAGGATTGGAATGGAGATAGGTTTGGTTGTTTTTGTAGCAAACTGAAACCATCCAACATCCACTACTATACAAATGATTTCACAAGGCACTACCCTAAAATTAACACATGTATGCATAGACGGCAGCCGCCTACGTTAGTCCATGGCAGGGCCAGTGGCCAAGCACCTGCCTGCGTTAATCATTAACAAAGGCAGCCAACATAAGGCCTCTACCTTTGTTAATGCTCCATTAATTCAAGGCAGCCGTCTCCATTAATCTATTAACCGAGATGTGTGGGTTAAATTGCGAAAATAGATAGATTGAAAATAATTAATAGAGGCGGGCATATTAAAAAGGACCGCCTTCGCTAATCCATTATCAGAGGTGGGTGCCTTATTAAGTTATTATGGTTGGTTATTAACAACGAAGTACCCGCCTCCACAAAGCTACATTAATATATGTTTTTTGGCGGATGCTTATGCTTTGTCCGTCTCCATTAACCAAAAATGCCCATCTAGAATAAGATTTATGTAGTAGAGATCTCTTCTTTTGATTGCTCACATCCCATGTTTTTATGGAGAGCAATTCATATGGTGTTAGAATTAAGCCACCTTGAAATGCCCATAACTTGTTTATTGGATGGAACTCTTGGAAAGATAGAATTTCAAATGCCCCTAACTTGTTTTATTGGATGGTACTCTTGGAAAGATAGAATTTTCAATCACTCTTACTGATTGGTGCGAGGGCCATTTTATGGTCAATCTAGATAACAAGGGACATTAAAGTTGTTTTTGATAATTATGGACTCAATTCTCTTTTTAAGGTGTTATTCGGGGCATCCATTGGCTTCGGTTCTGGACCCAATTATAACGATGTGAGGTTCAACAAGCGCTTGTGGTGGAGACTTGTCAAACTTTGGGGACCGTAGCAATAAGTCTCTTTGCATCCTATGGATGGCCTTCTTTGTTTAGAATTGGATTTTGAGTTTTTTTCTCATAAGAATCTCTTTTTATCCAGAGTTGTTAAGTAACTTGTAATAAATTGGTCTAACTCCGCTTCAATAAGGATAAAGCCAGATACTTTCATTATCTAAAAAGTCAATCATGTGCAACAGACAAAGTAATCAGCCTGTCAAAGTCTAGGCATGTGATTTACTCGCAAAAAAAAAGGTCTGGGCATGTGATTAAATTTCTCTCTCCGGATTCATCATACCTGAGAGAGTCGATGGTTGACGGAACGTGCAGATAAGCCGTGCACTTACGGAGGAGCTAATGGTTTGATGCTCGGCGGTAAGGCCACACCCGGTTTGTGTTCTTTCAAACCGAAGACCAAAAAGTGCAGGCTGAAAGCATGTGCAGTTGTGCCGTCCATCCATATGCAGGATTTTCTGACCAAGTGGCGCCAAAATAAAAAAAAAACATTTATTTAAGAAGAGAATTTCGAATAATCTTTTACTTATATAAAAGACGGTTGACAAAAGAATCATGGATTTGTATACATGTACGAGCGCTTATGTTTATGTTTTGACTAGCATAGCAAACTGCCAGTTCAGTATTGCTCCTTGTGAGACGGCAAACAAGTGGTATAGCACTACCAACCTTGTGCTTGTGCGTATAATGTACTCTCATTTATTTTCATGAGAGGAAGAAAGGATGCCAACAGCATGTTCAGTGGCCCAAAAAATATTGAATTGGTCGGTGCAGAAAGAAATATTAATATTAACATGTTCAACTGTTAGGTACAGCATGCATATGTGTCCTTAATTAGCTGCCATATGCAACTAACCACCAATCGTGTTGGTAACATGCATCATTATGCCTTAATCTTGCCGCAAGGCAGGATGGTAATCCCCAATACAATGAACGCCATTAAGCAGAGAAGGACAGCTGAATTCTTGCTTCCGGCTATGTTCCTGACGAACCACATAGGCTGATGAGCAGAGCTGCTAAGTCAGGCATGTGTTCCTTTCATGTACCAAACAAGAACTAACGCTAGCGGCTAGTCCGTTGCGCAGCAGCGCAGGACCCACTAATTATATATATGTTATATATATAATCTATCTATCTGGTAAGGCTGGTGAGAAGGGGATGTCTGGTTGACCTGGCTAAAGTTGGATGATTGGATCAGATTGCTATTGCTGAACTGTCGCTGAAAGTTAGTTCCAACTACTAGTCCCCTGCGACAGAGAAACCAGTAGGCAGCCGTGCACATACACATCGTTCGTCCCAAGTCCCAACCATGATGTCCAGGCGTGCGTACGTGCCTCCATGCTCCCTTGCCGCCTTCCCACCAAGAATTATTCAGATAAGGTCACAAGAACATTTCCACAGAAAAGCGTTGACCCAATCTGCTCTGAACAGACCCTATAAAAAATTTCAGCTCACTTCGTTTAGAGTTTTGAGCAAGGCGGTTTGACCAAGAACAAGCCTTTTGAACCCTACTATGCTATCTGGTGTAAAAAAATATACATGGTCGGATATCAATTATTTTTCCTTTTATTTCTTGGCTGCTATCTGGTGCAAAGGAATTGACAGCTATATTGATTGGTGAAATGGAGTAGCTGGAGTACGGTTGGTGTAAAGGAATTGACATGATAAGAAAGTCGAGTAGCCAGTTTGCTCAAAAAAAAAAGTCTATAAGTAGCCTGGACATCGCTTTCTGATATAGCTGAGCCGAACGCCCGTTAGACTGATGAAGGCTGGCACGGCAAGGCAATTGATGACGATGAACAGACCGAGCAACAGAATTCAGGCCGGGCGACCTCCTCGACGGCGGCTCGGCCTCGAACCACTTGCGATTGTGCGGTGCGATGGCTCTGACAGAGGAGGTAGCTAGAAATTAGAAAAGATACTGGACGTACTACGACTTTGCCGTCGGAAAGTTTCTACACGCATTTGGAGGAACTCGAGAAATAGTGGCCCGGGATTAACACGTACGTACGTGTACGTCACGTTCGTGATGCCATGGCAAGGAAAGTTGCCAAGGTCCCCTAGCTAGCTAGCCTCCTGATTAAGCAATGGATGATCTGATCGGTCGTAAACATGTGAGCTCATGCATCATCATCAGCTAGCACCTAAAGATGACGGGTGCTTTGAAGAAGTGTCACAGTGGACCGTAGGCATAACAACGAGTGGGTTTTCGCCCTTGTGAAACCTCTATCTGCCGCTGCTACCTGCCACAGGCAGTGATGATGCATGACACAGTGTCCATCAGGGCTCCAGAGGCGCCGGTGTTTTATTGCGGCTTGTTTAGTTCGTCCGAAAACTAAAAAATTTTCAAGATTTTCCGTCACATCAAATCTTAGAGCACATGCATGAAGCCGAAAATAAAAATTAATTGCACAGTTTGCCTGTAAATTACGAGATAAATCTTTTGAGCCTAGTTAGTCCTTAGATAATATTTGTCAAATAAAAATAAAAATACTAGACGTCTATCGACGGCCACCAAACCCCCAATCGCCATCGTCTGCCTGCTGTGCTGCGACGATGCGAGTGGCGTGTGGAAACATAACCAAAAAATACAGTACGTACGTACGCAACAATTAATCGTCCCCGGGCAGGCCCAGTGACCGGCCGATGCAGACAGCAGAGATTCCACGCTTGGGTCCGCATCGTCACCTCTCGAAAGAATTCCTGGGGTTAGCTGAGGTCTGGGGAGGGGAAGCAGGGAGGGTGCTCGGGCGCACAGCTAGCTCAGGCAACTACCCCCCCCTCTCCCTTTACCTACCCACACTGAGGCTGAGCTGCTAGCTGCACGTTGCAGCGGTGGATCGAGTGCCGAGCACTGGAGTTTCTCGGGTAGTAGTGGCGATCGCGATGCATTGCATTGCATTGCAGCGCGAGGCCATTAATGGAATGGAGGCGCTGCCTGGGCCACTCCCAGTCCCAGGGATCCTGGCGCGGATGACGACCGACCGACCGGCCGGCGCGCCAGCAGATCAACGTGCGCGTGCTGGAGATCCAGTTCGGTTACCTTGGACGACGACGACGACGACGTAGCACGTACGCCTTGTCGCCATCCGCTCCCTGTCGTGGACTCGTGGGCAGACATTGGCAGCCGACAACTGGCCTTCCGCCCGTCGCCGTGGCCGTGCCCGGCGGCCGGAGCCGGCAGCATCAATTCATGTGCGTGCGTACCCTGCAACGGCCAAGGCCCAACCAAAGGAACGGATATTTCTGCAAAGGCCACGGCCAAGGCCCAATTAAGGGCCAATCAAGCCACCAAACCGCAACGGCTCGTTCAGGCCCATAAATAAACTCCTTTTGTTTAACGAACTGACCGATAAACAAACCTTTGGCTGCAAGAACGACGCGACGTGCGTCCAGTCTAACGTTGTCGTGCTCGTGCCGGCTGTGCCCTGCTGGCGCTGGGACGACGGTCGGACGGAAAAGGACGGCACGGCATGGCAATCGCCAATCGGCAGAAGGGGACGTGTTTCACGACGTCTCCGGATCCCTGCTTCCCCTGGGGGACGTCGAGTTAAAACTCACATTCTGAAGATGCTTCTTGTTCAGAAGACGGCAAATAGAACTCTGGCAATAACTACCTTATAATTTACAACTCCAGATTCCCACCAAGGATACTCACTGTTTAGGTTCTCCTTGCTAAATTTTAGCCAGTTAAAATTATTTTAGCTATTTTTGAATGCCTAGTAAGACTAAAATATTTTAGCTCTTTTTAGTCAGTATGTTTGTAAATTTCTTATAAAATGACTAAAGTTTAATTGGCTAAAATTTAACAAAGAGAATCGAACAGGGCCTCACATTCAGACTATCAGCGCTGTTTGTTCAGAATTTGTACAGAACATGAGTGTCTGGAATGAACTTCTCATGCGAAGCACTGGCAGTCTGGCACAACGGAGCGACGGATTTCGCTAGTTCGTGCTTTCGAAACTGTTTTCACAAAATGCAGAGTATAATCAGCAACAGACGACGCGGTGATCAGGCAGTAACTAACTAGTGAGAAACAAAGTACCGAACCAACATCATCAACCCCCACAAAACAAGGTTCAAAAGCACAGTTGGCTTCTCAGTCTCAGTACAACTGAACTCCACAAGGCAGACACTAGTTCAGAATGCATGTTTTGAATTTTCAGTAGAGATGTCAATCTGGTGAACAGCGCCACAAAGCCAACAACAATCAGTTCGACTGCCCTCTGGTCAAGGTCCCGGAGGAGACATTACTGATGACTTCTAAGTCAGCTGAAGTCAGGTTGCATGGAGCTACCTATTGTATCTGGCTAAGTGCTCATAAGAGCAATCATAGCTGCAGCTACCTATTGTATCTTGCAGCAGCAGCAGCACGGGAAGGTGGCATCTGATTTACAAAGGCTTGGAGATCCGGCGGAAGCAGACGTGCATGGTATGGAATTCCAGTGCCCATGACACCACTTGGAGCGTGCATTTGCGTTGGGTATGGAATTCCAGTGCCCATGACACCACTTGGAGCATGCGTTGTTAAGTTAGTGGCAGATCCGCCCAAAGTGTTAGCAACAGCCTGTGGGGTGGTCATAAAAGGCAGTCCAAGGAAGTTGTTTGTGGATGGTTGCGCAGAAGGTTGTGGTGACTGGTACGTGGTTGCTGATTCAGGAAACCCCAAACCACGCTGCCATGATGGTTGATTCGCCTCTGCTGTAGTTCTCCAGGGAGCACCTGATACAAAGTGAGAACACATCAACAGGTATGAACTTCTTTATATATATATATATATATATGACACAGGTATGAACAAAATTGATCTGTTATTCAAACCAACAGAAAATGACTGATAAGAACACAGGCTTCCAGGCTAGGACAATGTACATGATATTATCATAAGATGCAAGTGAATCAATGAAAAGGAGATGTGATTTGACGATGCTTTTGCTATGCAACGAGTCTAATTCATTATCAAAACTATTTCAATCAAGAGTCAAAACATTATGCAATACTAATTCCAAAGGAAGTTTCTAACTACATACAAAAATAGTCTATAAAAAAACAACCAAAATGCCAACTGCACCCTTTGGCTTGATTTTTTTTTGTGACTACCCTTTGGCTTGATGTGGGATTCCAGTGTTGCACTTTGCTAGTGCCATGAAGGGGTGCCTATAAAATGAGACTTCTTTGCCGCATCAAGATGAAATGTCAAACAGTTTCTGGAAGAATCACATATTTTCAAAAGGAAAAGGTGCAAATTTTTCCCGCCTATTCTTTTGAGTTGATAAAAAAATAGTTGTATGGAGGGTCGTAAGGGCGATAGAGAGGCTAGAGTAGTTAGGCAACAAATTCAAGCAATTGGAGATGTTGAAGATTGCCTCTGTAAACTAAGTTCCATTCCTCCAATAAGCCAGCTAAGCACAAGACATGTGGTTTATGGAAATTTTTATATGCCACCGAAAAAATTCAGATATTTTATCTTCAGCTTCGCCCAAGTGTCATACTGTAGAACAAAATTTTAATTGGCACAAATTGTGGATTTCCTCTAGTTCATTAGCAAGAACAGTTTTTTTTCCCCGCGATCTATGCGGGAGAGTTGTGTGTCATTTCATTATGAAGAATAAAAGATACAAAAGGGAGGGGACTAAGAAACCCCTTCCCAGGCACCCCCACGAGGTTTAGTCAGATAAACTAGGGAAACACGACCAGCAGACTCAAACAACCAAGGGCCTAGGGATCCAAAACCAACGACCTAGCAAGGAACTCATGTAAGGCCGAGGCTCCTGCCATACACCATAAGTTACTCTCATTGGCCACAGATTGAAGCAGCCATGGGCGGATCCAGTGGGTGGCACGGGTATGGCATGGCATACCCTAGATCCAGCCCAAAAACTATACATGTAAATTTCATATCTAACAATTTTTCACCTATTACATCGAATCTTTAGACACATACAGACGAAAACAAAAACTAATTGTATAGTTTGGTTGTAAATTGTGAGACAAATCTTTTAAGCCTAATTAATCCATAATTGGATACTAATTGTCTAATAAAATGAAAATGCTACAGTAGCTAAATTCAAAAACTTTTCAGAACTAAATAAGGCCTTGATAAAAAAACTCTACTCCCTTTGGTCTCGCACCTGCTCTCCTCTGCTCCTTCCAAATGCACGATGGACGCACGACTTATACCATTTAGGCCTTGTTTACTTCTAAAAATTTTACAAATTATTTTCAAATTGCTCCTCACATCGAATCTTGCGGCACATGTATGGAGCATTGAATATAGATAAAAAAATAACTAATTGCACAGTTTGCCTGTAATTTGCGAGACGAATCTTTTGAGCCTAGTTAGTCTATGGTTGGACAATATTTATCAAATACAAACGAAAATGCTATAGTGTCTATTTTGTAATTTTTTTTGCAACTAAATAAGGCCTTAATAGTTGTGTACCGACTTGGATATTTTTTATGAAATTCTATCAATTTACTAAATAAATTTTGCCGGTTTGTATATAAAATTTTTTTTGTTCGGCATACCCCAATCAAAAATCCTGGCTCCGCCACTGGAAGCAGCACCTCTATGCTAGGCCTAGCACCTTCAAAAACACAAACATTTTGGTGCTTCCACAATTCCCAAGCAACTAAGATGATCAGACTATTGAGGTCTTGCAAGAACCCCTTGGAATGGAACGCCTTTGATGGTGCCGCAGCACCAACCAGAGAAGCGAATATTGGATCCTTGAAGAAAAGCTTCAAATCCTCTCATGTGCCATTTGTTTATACTAACATTACAAGTTTATTTTTAAATGGTGACCTATAATCATTAGCAAAATAAAAAACAAACAGCACAGCATCCTTAATAAGTTAATATACATACGCTCAAGTTACAGAGTAACAGTTCCTCAAAGGCTTACTACTTGTTTCAGTTTTTCCATGAAACATTTCCCAGAAATCTTCTGGAGACATTTTAGACTAATCATGTGTTGTGAACACGTGTGCTTCTCTGCAAAAAGGTGTTTAGTTCTCCAACTCCACCAAAACATGTTACCAATGCCCAGCTTTGATTATTCCACCAAAATGCAGGGTTGCCACCAAACCAATTATATGCCCTAGCAACATGTACGCTTCCCCTAATTTGCTAGCATTCATCATTATTGATTATCAATAGATCTTAGTGAACAATACACTTGATCTTATTCCTCCATAAAATCAGGTGACTATAAGATTTGTAGTTAATAAAAAGATGGTGCTGATTAATCATAATTATATATGTTATTTAAGTGGATGGGGCAAACGACAAACTTATGCCAATCTCTGAAGGATGGCACTTTGGCAGCAGATTAAAGCCACAATTCATGTAAATAGTAGTGTGCAAGACGTTTTTATTACATTAAGAAAGAGCTATGATCGCAAGTAATGTGTACCTCTCTGACTGCCTGAAGCAACTCCAGCAGAGGCCTTGTGTAGAACCTGGAATGTCTCCCCTAACATCTGTTGCTTACATATTTTGTCCTCGAGGATCGCAATATGCTTCTTTTTCTGCAGTGTTTCCATCTCTAAATTATGGAACTTTTCGTCAAACTTCCGTTTGCATTCAGCCAGCTCCTTTTCACACTCCAAGATAATTTTTTGCCTCTGACCAAATTCAAGTAGAGATGTTGATTAGATAATAGCACCACAAGGCTTCCAATGTCACTGTGCCATTTAGGATTTGAAGAGCATAAGGAAAACCAGACAGCAGTAGAGGGGTTTAAGAAAGTAACCTTAGATATATGTTTCTTGGTCATCAGATCATGCATCAGAAGCAGCCGACTCATTTCAATTGTTAATGGATCTGATTGAGGACCACTTTCAGGCATATATTGTCCAGAAGTGGAGCCTGTTGTTGTCTGGTTGTTTGACTGCTGCTGAACATTTGATGATCCAGGGCTGTCTAACCAAGCTTGTGCTGGAAAACTATTTGTGCCAACTGGTTGATCCTGATGAGCAACAGTTTGACAAGTCTGGGGACCATATTGTTGTCTTTCATGTGGAGTTAATAAGGATGAATTAGAGGCATTTTGCTGCTCGATAACTTGGACAGGTGGAGAGGTGGCAATTTGCTGCTTGGTAACTCGAACAGGTGGAGAGGTGCGATTACTAGACATAAGCAATTGCCTACACCCATTGGTAACTGGAACTGACTGGAGTCCATTTTCAGGCATATGCTCAACCATGGAGCTTGTCTGGTTGGCTGATTGCTGCTGAATATTTAATGTCTCATGGTTGTCTAATCCAGTGCTTATTGAACAAGTATTCACACCAGATTCTTGACACGGATGAGCAACATTTTGACAAGTTAGATCGTAAAGTTGCAGTTGTGTTGACGGTTGGACTAATGTTGCTGAAGTTGCAGTGATGTTATGCTGTTCAGTGACTTGGCCAAAGGAAGAGATCGCACCACTAGATACTTCCTTATTAGCTGCAACATCAGCCTGTTCCATTTGATTCACAGTAGCTGAAGGCAGCCTTTCAGCTTGAGGTTCCTCCTGCAAAGAAATTATGTCAAAGGATGTTAGATTATGATTTCTTCCATTGGTATTAAGCTGGAATAAGTCCAGTTCCAAGAATGACTGTCACAGTCAGATCCTACTGATAATTTGTGCCTTCACTGAAATAACATTTGAAAACCAAAAAACATGATAACATTGAGATCTTGTCAGATGATTCAGCTTCAATTCATAAGAATGATTTGTCACCTGCAAATCACGCTATGATCGAAACATGACTTCTCAATCGAGCTATATAATGAAAACAATGTTTTTTTGCGCAAAAGAAAAAGGTAAAGTTCTTGCCACTGATTGTCCATGTTAATGATAATTTCTTCCAGACCACAATAAATTTAATTGTTATACAGTAATGAAAAAATTGAGTATGAGCTAAATACCTCATCGTGCAATGCTGTTTCATGAATATTAGAGTCAGACTCATGTGGCCAATTTCTCTGGGACCCAGAACAAGAGCCTTCTAATGCATCATCATCAGGATTCATGCACCTTTGCTTCTTTCTAACTGGAGGCTCATTTCCTAAATCAGCTGCCACTGCCTTAGAAAGTATCAATGTTTTATCAGTGACAAACCGAGAACAGGATCTCTCCACACTTCCTTCCTCATTTTGCGGTGGTGAGGAAACAAAACCTTGCGTCCCAACATTTTCACTGAACTCAGTGGGTGCATAATTGAAACGTGAAGACATACTATCTACTAAGCCTTCAGTTGCATCAACAGATAACCCATCCTTTGCACCTCCATTTGTCCCTATTGGTGATTGTAAGTTTTCTATAATTGGCTCTGGCTGAAAAATATCACTGTCCTTATCTGTAACGGTTTCTTCAAGTTCTTTACTAGAAGCAATTGCTTCAATTTCAGTAGTTAGAGATTGCATGTCCAAAAATTTGACCTCTTGTTCGCCTTCAGAATAAGCATTCACATGACACTCTGATTTCTCCATCTCGAATCCAGAACATGTCAAGGATGTTCCATCAAACGTTTTCTTAAGGTAGCCAGCTGAAGCCTCAAATATCCAGCGTTCTCTTATTCTCTTCTCTTTGTTCCTATCATTTATTTGTCTTCTCACAAATTTTATAAGCTGAGATCGCATATATTTATGGAAAACCTTAATCAAAATGCTGAAAAATAGCTTTGGTAGCTTCATCCTGTGATAGCTTGCTGTTGGTATGACACGCTCATAGTGAACTCTATAAGAGCAAGCATGTTTTTTGAAGAATTTCAATTCTTCTTCCTTTATTAAAGTATTGAATTCCTTGCGGTCTTTACTCTGATGTAACAATTGGTTACCAAGCCTTTCTGAACAAACTTTCTCGATCTTTTTCAGTACTTGATGATAATCACGGTAACTAAAGCAGTTGCACATCCATTTCTCATGCCTTTCTTTTGACCTAATAGGGGAAGATGGAGAATAGCTCTGGCTGTGTTTCTCAGAATATATTCTATGACAAGTTGATTGAATCACATTAACAAGTTGACTCTTCATTGAAGTGTCTCCTTGATGGGAACCTCTTTCAGGTGAAGTTGATTGCCATGTACTGACCCTCGCCTTTGTGGATGAACCCAACTTGTGAACACTTACAACCATACCCTTGTGGATAAGGTTTTCTAATCCAAATGGCTCATCCCTCCTAAACTCACCTTCTTCTAGTTCAAGGTCGGATGATGTTTTATCTTCTTCTTGTTCATGTGATTTCTTGCAGGTTTCATTGTTACCCATGTAATCTCAGCTGGAATAGGCAAGCTATGCTGTTGCCATGAACAAGATTTCCCCGCCAGTTTGGTTCATTCTGTTTTGGTATGCACCTCACTTCAAAGTATAAGCACTGGTAAACTGGCCAATATTTCTCCTAGACAGAAAGAAATGCAAACAGCACAGACGTCAATGGTAGGAAGACACATTATAAACCAATCATTTAAATATCAGATTTCCTTTTATTAGCTGAGAAAAAACTGCTAACAACATTCTTTAACATGAGTGTAAAAGAATTCAATACACTTATAATTATAAAACTTCTATATTTAAGACAACAACAAGAACAAGCATTGAAGTCCCAAGCAAGTTGGGGTAGGATAGAGCTCAAACCCACATGAGCCGCCCCGAAAACGTAAAAGAAAGAGAGAAAAAGACTATATACATGAGGGGATCTAAAGCTATTCAAGTATTCATGCTTCAAGTACATGGATATTCTGTTGGAAATCACTCCTCTCTTGAGTGTTTGTCACAAACACACACTTTCTTTCTCACCAGAGAGAAAAGCTAGTGTGTGTTTGTGATAAACACTAAGAGAGAGGGAGTGATTTCCATCATTTTCCACTCTTTCAAATCCCATTTTAATGCCACCTCCCATGTCCATTCAGCCAAATCCTCCCTATCAAATATCAACACGCCTTAGAAATCCGATATGCACGGGTACCTCTAGAGGTCTCCATTGGACAATGAACATGACCAGACCAGCTCAACTAGTGTTGAACAAACTTTTCTCAATTGATGCTACCCCTAGCCTATCATGCGTATTGTTATGAACTCAGTGCTTTCGACTTCTATGTTTATAAGACACTTAAAAAATTGAAGGACCTCGATTCCTCGACTGATTCCCATGAGAAAAGTATTATTAGTGTTTATACTAAACGAAGTAAGTCAAAACAAACTACTTCAATCAATTCCAATCCACATTCAAGGCAATGCAAATATAATATTCTCTAGTCAGTTTAGATTGCTTTTAATGGATATATGCCTAGAGATGTCATGTCCAGGTGGTGTCACTATGGATCCACTGCTCCAGTTAAAGAAGAAAAATATTGTGTGCTATTCCACAATTCCCTGTCCAGGGAGAGTAAATTCAATGATACAAATAAACAAAAACATAAAATTGGCATACCCTTCTAACAAGGCCAAACAAAGGTGGAATAACAAGATGACAAATCACAGATACATTTCTATACTTCAAACACTAAAAGCATAACTATGGCACCTTAATCAACAATTGTAATACTATCAGAATTTTCAGCAATAACTTTTCAGCAGAACCTCCCTCTGCCCCGGAATAAATCAATTCCTAGAGTTGTCTTAAGTCAAACTTTTTTAAGTTTGACCGAATTTGTAGAAAAGAGCGCTAAGATTTATGGCACCAAATTAGTATCATTAGATACACCATAAACTATATTTTTATAATGTGATCATTTGGCATCACAAATATTTATATTTTTTCTATAAATTTGGTCAAACATAGAAAAGTTTGACTTAAGATAACTTTGGAAATTGATTTATCAAGGACAGAGGGACTATCTAGGAGTTCATGAAAAGAGTATGAGGTGCAGAAAATGTGATACATGGAAACCAAAATGGGGAAAAAAATGCAGAAGCTAAATGTATCCGGTTCTAAAGTATGCTCGTAGTGTGCTTAATTGCTTATTGCCATGGAGTTAACATTACATAACTAAAAATCATATATCTATGAAGTGTGGCATGAAATGGTTGATATGTACCATGTAATTTAGTTACTTTGTTAACATGAAGAGTGTGCGATGAATGAAATAGGATTTGATGCACAGGAAAGGCATGGATGCACAAAAACAACATTTGCGGCACAAGGACCACATAAGAAAACACAAAACAGAAGCCTTTTTTAGACTATAAAATGCGCCCATTGACTGTAAGACCATTTTGAAACTTCAGAACATGAGGATGCCAAGTACTACATCAATGTCGATACAGGGAATCTAATCACCTGAGAAGATCAAGCAATTCATGTGAACTGGTGGTGTACAGGGTCAAAATTGTTGAATAGCAATTAATGTGAGAAAAAAGTGAACAAGATTGGCACCTTCATGCCTTCTAATGCAGTTGGGCTATTCCGCAATACAGCGAACCACAAACCAAATGAGTCCTGGCCAACAATGTACATAGCATCTATTACATGATAAATACTTTAAATAGGATTAGTGCCAAGGTGGGGAGGAGTTGAAAGAAGAGATACATTGTTGAAATGCATAAATCCAATCAAGAAGCAAGGAAATTTTTGCATTGTGCTCTGTATGTAGAATAGTGTCAGTGGCATTAAGCAATTTCTTGTGTGAGAAGATAATTTATTGTTATGGTCCAGCTGTAACAGTGGTGTTATAGTGTGATGTGTAGTGTCTACATGAGCAGATCATAGATACTCCATCCGTCTACAAATATAAGAATTGATAAGTAGCCAATCAAGAGTTGGACAGTAAGGAGTTGGCCTCACGTGGCATGAGATTTTTCCCTCCTTGCTTAGTTTGTCCTAAGAAGCACGTAAGTCGTTAGATTTGTGGATTGAGGAAGTACTCCTGTCCTGTCCCTCTGTTAGAAAATATAAGGCGTAATTTGTTTTGCAAAAGTGAAAGAATACTGCTACATGTACAACCATTTGAATACAAATCAAGATCCAAGTTTTAAAATCACACGGATGAAAAGCTCATAAATGCATTGGATGGTCTGGATGCTTGACTGTACTTGAGTTATACTAAAAGAATTCCTGAACTAAAAGGTTGTATATTTTTGGCCATCCGTTTGTGAAACTATAAGTATACGTTTATTATAAAAAAACTACATATTTCAAAAGTGTTTTTAAACTATATCTGTTTGCTACCTATAATGACATTATGTTGTGCGAAGATTATAATCAAAGACTAACTCTGAAGGCCAGCTCGAAGATAAAATACCCCTACAAGGGAGTATAAGACATATTTGGGCAGCATCTTCCACTTGGAATGCTTTATCAAGAAAAACGATCACTGGATAAACCGAGGTCAGCCTTAGATAGTTCACTACTTAGAACTTAGAAGTAATCCGACAAAAATTGAAACTCACACTAAAATCAAGGCGCTCGCGATCACAACAGCAGTAACAAAAAGTTACTCCACACTGAATTGAAAATTGAAAGCGCGGTCCAGTAAATTCTCCGGATTTCAAAAAAACGAGAATCTTTTCATTCACACCCAGCTAACGGCTGAACATTACCAAATAAAACCCACGCAACCAAAACTCCCAGAGCCTGCACGTACCACATAAAAACCCATCCAAACCACTTGCCTAGGCAAAAACCCCACCGCTAAAAACCATGGCTGCGGCACCGATGGCTCAAATACCTCAAACGTTAGTCCCCCTAAACCGCTCCTCCGCTACTAGAACGAGAAGCAACTTACTTTATAACATTATACAAAAGAAATAACCGCATTCGCCAGCTCACCTACAACTACAAGTGGAGCGTCGCCGCACCTGAGTGACACCGAATCGGGGTCGCCGCCGAAGAGGGAGCTCCCGTGCCGCGCGGCCAGAGAACGGGGATCGAATGAGGGTTTTGGACGGAGACGACGCGGAGCGAGCGGCGGTTTTGCTTTTGCTTTAGCAGGAGGAGGAATCGCAGTGGTGAGTAGGGGAGGAGTACTGGGGGCGGCGGGTTCTCGGAACCGGAAACGCGAGCGTCGTGTCGTGCGCGGTGCGCTTCGGGCCCTGGCACTGAAATCGCTCTGAAATACTAGTCGGGCTTTTATGATAATGAAGGTCACGTCAACGTGGACCCTGGCACTGAAATCGCTCGAAATACTGTCCAGTGCTGGTTCACACGACGCTGGGCCCAGCTGGCAAAATTTTTGAATTTTGAATATTGTATTAATTTCGTTTATATTTAATAATTATTGTCAAATTATAAACTAACTAGTTTTAAAAATTTTATCTCACAAATTATAGATAAATTATATAATTAGTTTTTATTTTCATATATATTTAATATTTTATATATGTGTCATAAGTTTAAGTTTTGATAAAAACTAAACAAGACTTTGGTCTATATAGGCCTTGTTTAGTTCCAAAATATTTTGCAAAATTGACACTGTAGCTTTTTCGTTTGTATTTGACAAATATTGTCCAATCATGGACTAACTAGACTTAAAAGATTCGTCTCGTCAATTTCGACTAAACTGTATAATTAATTTTATTTTTATCTATATTTAATATTTTATGTATGTGTCTAAAGATTCAATGTGACGAATAATGCCATAAAATTTTGCGATTGATTTAACTGCACAAGTCTGCTACGGTGGCGTGGACGCAACGTGCCTACTGTCAGGTCGCCGGAGGTCTAGGCGTCTGGCACTCTAGCAGGCTTACACTGTTTCCAACAATTCTCATCTAAAAATATAAGACTTATTTATTTATTTATAATGGTACGATACTCTGCAAATAGATCTCGACAAAAAAGTTATTCAAGTTTGAGTTATGCCTCTTCTGATACTTAAAATGTATCTTCCGTATAGATACTTTGTTGAAGGCTATAGATATCGTGTTGAAGAACTATTTTAGATTTGATTTCCCAAATGAATATCCTATTGGAGATAGCCTTGGTTGCACCCAAAAACCAAGGTCTTGTTTAGGCCTTATTTAGTTTCGAACCTAAAAGTTTTCATCCATTATATCAAATGTTTAGATGCATACATGAAATATTAAATATAGATAAAAAATAAACTAATTACACCGTTTAGTTGGAAATCACGAGATAAATCTTTTAAGCCTAATTTATTCATGATTAGTCTTAAGTGCTACAGTAACCTACATATGCTAATGTTAGATTAATTAAGCTTAATAAATTCATTTCACAATTTCCAACTGAGTTATGTAATTAGTTTTTTTATTAGTATCCGAAC
>Ga0182004_10001412_pt1 | contig 17525 bp, 13 predicted proteins | sample Sormic07211540_1_FD_120479 | JGI IMG/M metagenome (GOLD analysis project Ga0182004, IMG submission 120479) | Endophyte microbial communities from Sorghum bicolor roots, Mead, Nebraska, USA - 072115-40_1 MetaG | ecosystem: Host-associated > Plants > Roots > Unclassified | place: USA: Nebraska...
ATTAAGTAGGCATGTACGTCCCTGTCCATCGAGTACCTATTACCATGACCTTACCTATGACTTTGCCTCTGCAAAACACACGTTAGTCATAGTAAACAACAATGTCATTAATCACCGAAATCATTAGGGGCCTAGATGCTCTTTCAATACTCCCAAGAAATTTTCTGTAAAAACCAATGAGGATGGTTTTAGTACTTTTCAAACCGGCTTAGGCCGGTTTTTGCTATCAAAACCAGCCCATGCCAGTTTCTAGACTGTACAAGCTGGTCCAAGCCAGTTTTCCTGTACTGTTCGAATTTGGATTGTATTTGACATGATTTGCAAGGGATTTTAGCCTCCCACGGGTTAAGTTTGCCCCACCCTATATATAAACGGTCATGGGTGATTGAGCACAGTATAATCACATAGAACACAAATCAATCTACTTTTACCTAACCTTTCTCATAATCTCTTCCAAACCTCATGATGCTTCTCCTCTCTTGATCTTGACCAAGGTTAGCACCCTAGAATTGATGACTAACCTGCAGGGCAATCTACCAACGTTCTCGCCCCGATAGGGACCCTCTTGTGCGAGAGCTTTGATGACTGCCTTGTTAGTTTGTCTGAAAACTAGACATTCTTCGTTATATAATCGAGATAGCTATCATTTGCTGGTTTGTTTGTAAACTTTGTTACTCTCCACCGTGAAAGCATGTTGGTTATCCGTGGGCTCTATGATCTATTTAGGACCTGTGTGTTCCAGCGTTCTGAGTTTGGGACCGACGTTCGCGTCAACCTTTGCTGCTAATTGTTCAAATATTGAATACTCATTACAATTTTCAAAAGCATACAAATTTATGTCTTTATGAAAAGCTAGGGCAGTGTTGTGAGAGCCTACCTGTAATATGATGGCTGCGTGACTGCACCGTGGAACATGTGACGAAAGCTTATTAAGAACCAACTGACGTACAACTACGGGCCTGTTTGGTACAGCTCACAACAGCTTCATGAGCTGTTGTGAGCTGTTTTTTTTTTGCCAAACACTTATTTCCAAAACAGCTTCATGGCTGAAGTTGTTTTTCCCCTCCTCTCACAAATACATAAGTCGGATGAAGCTGGAAAAAAGTAGTTTATTGCAGCTTCTCCCTCATTTCTCTCTCTCAACTATGTATGAAGTAGTTGGTGAAGCTATTTTGTCAAACACTTTTTCCAAAACAGCTCAGCTTTATCTAGAAAGTCACTCATGAAGCTATTTTCTAAAAAAAACAGTTTTACTAATGAAGTTGAGCTGTGCCAAACAAGCCCTACAAATATGGAGAAGCAACAGATTTGTTCTTTGCTTCAAGGTAGCCGATTAAAGCGACCAATCGAACTGATGGTGCCTGTTTATTCCTCGCTTCCACCTCTACAAAACACCTCGTTGAACCGTGTGGTGGGCTCCAAGATTCTGTCCCTTTCTGATTTTCGAGCTGACAATATTCAAATGACAGGGATATGATACTCAGCGCTTCTGGTTTTCTAGGTCTGGACATTTAGTTAATTATGGTTAAATCGGTTCAATTACCAAGAATTTCAGTTTTGATAAAATGTTAACAGAATATATGTTGAAAGAACTATTTTTTTTTAGAAAGACTGCAAAAACTTGTTGTATTTTTATTAGGTGGATAAAAGAGAGAGAGAAAAAAAAGCCTAACAAAGATGCATCTTGTAATAAAACAAAAGGAAAAACAACAAAGGAAGCTTCCTATTTCGTATAATATAATAGGATGATAAAAAGGTACCCAATTGCTGAAGCTAAATACTACTTCCTATTGCTTTGATTCTTCAATAGTAGAAAATTGTCACACAAATAGTAGAAATTTGGTTCTTCAGTACATGAGGAACATGCATGGGATTGTCCGATTCCTTTCTTCTGCATGTAGATATATACAATCCTATATGTATGCATGCATCCATTCTTTGTTTTGTCGTCTTTAATAAAGATGTAACATTGGTGTGGAAAAGTTGTGCTTGCTTCCAGAGCTTGCAATGGAGACGATACTCACAATGCAAGGGCGTTACAGGAAGGCACAGACCCAGTATATATATATATAGGCAACGTGTACAGTTCGCTTGTCTTGGAACATATGCATGTATGTGCTCGACCAAACTAAACCCCCCAAATTAAAATGTCTTGTCCGATCAATGTCGAGGAAGCACAGGGAAGTCGAGCCATCAGCGTGGCCGACTCTGCTCCGGGCGACACGACCCTGGAGATCAGTGCGACGGGGAAGCGCGGCATCCCGGTGTTGGTGGCGCCGGCGCCGCTGCACAGCCAGAGAGACTGTGATGGCCGAGCCCGCCGCGGTGGCGCCACTGCAGAGGAGATGATGGGCAGCATGGGGTTCCAGGGCTTCCTCCTCCTGGAGGCGAGGGACGACGACGACCCGGTGGCGCAGCGCAAGAAGTGGTTCAGGGAGATGCGCGGGTGGCTGATGGTGCTGGCCACCGTCGCGGCGTCGGTGACCTACCAGGCCGGCCTGAACCCGCCCGGCGGGTTCTGGCAGGACGACAACGAGCACCACCACGCCGGCAACCCGGTGCTCCGGGACAAGCACTGGTCGCGGTACATGATCTTCTACTACTTGAACGCCACGGCGTTCGTGACGTCGCTCGTGATCATGGTGCTGCTGATGAGCGAGCGGTTCTACCACACGGAGGCCAAGGTGGTGGCGCTCATGCTCACCACCTGCATCGACCTCATCAGCCTCATCGGCGCCTACATCGCCGGCACCACCCGCTTCTTCTCCTCCTGCATCTACATCATCGTCATCGCCTGCGTTGCCTTTGCCGGGGTCATCTACATCGGAGAGTACGTGTGGTGTGTGATATATGCAATATACATGTGCTTGTGCTAATCGAATGGAATGCAGCTTCATGCTCTTTTTTTTTTTGTTGTTGATTTTTGCAGGGTGATGGCTGAAATATGCAAGTTCTTCATGAGAAATATGCCTTGCATGCTCCAGCTGGTGCAGAGCAGGTGGTTCCCGGTGCCGGCTGAGGTGGTGAGGAGTCTGCAGCAGCAGCCCGAGGAGCGCATTAGCCAGACGAGAACGACGGCGAGGAACAATCAGCGCGGTGGCTGCTGCGCCTGCTGTGCGCCGCGTGCGGAGGGCTGAAGAACGTGAGAGGGCACCACGGTGGCTTTCTGCTTCTGGAGGGGCAGTGAACAGGGATTTGATTGAGCGCAATGTAGCATACTAGTAGGAACTACAGTTACAAAGAGGCTTTCAATAAGCCCCGCCTTCCAGTACTTTTAGTGCACATTATTTTCCCGCAACTAATTGTAGTACACACCTGTTGATAATTAATAAAGGCTGCCTATATATGCTACATCATGTTTGTCTTTTTATACTTGTCTGGTTATGTATGATCTATCTCCACTTGAGTTGAGGTGGCTTGAGCTTTCTGGTTCAGTTGGTTTAGCACCTGGACTGGATTCGTCAGTAAAAGAATCCTTTCTATAAAAATAAAACTGTATTTGTAACCATTGAACTAGAGTTTTTGACCGAAACCGTTGAACTATAGTTGAAGTTCAGTACTGGCCGCCAATCTCAGAAACTTGATAAGGGCACTCACAGTGCAGACTCTACCGTGGAGTCTATCTCTATTAATTACACTGCCACATAGGCACTTTGCTGATGTGGCAGGCTAATAAATGAGGAAAGAGGGTAAAAAATGAAGAAACGACGTCTAAATAAGACGCCGAGTCGTCGTTCCATTCGAGGCCGGAAGACTCCATCAGACTCGCGTTGGGTGAGGGCAGCGTCGAGTCTATGGATCCCGTATGCCGCCGCCGCCCTCTTCCGCTCGTGTGCCACCGAGCAGTCTTCTCCCCCGCGCACTTCCCTCCTACGCGTGTGTCTTCTCCGGCGCTCATCAATCTCCTGCGTGCGCTGGGGAGGTGAAGCCGCCGTTGTCGCCAAAATTTCCAGGAAACACGCCTCTTTCAGGCTCCGTCCCCTCCAACCCTCCCGTTAATCTCCCACAATCTGCTGTCCATCTCCCATCGAGGTTCATATTCAGGTGCGTCCATACCTCCCTTCGATTCCATCTCCTCCCCATCAACTGTGACCGCAGAGATCTCCTAATCTTCTCACTAATAAATCGATTAAAAAAGACTTAATGGACGGCGAGGCAAAAGCACCCCTAGAACCCGTCCTCCATCCGTCCATGCTGCTGGGACCTGTGGTCCGGTCACCCGACCTGCTGACCCACGCTCAAGCTGGAGGCATCGGTGTTCCTCAAGTTGCTGGTGTTCTTCGAACTAGTGCTTCTCCCGTTGGTGGATGGTGGTCAACGTCATCTCCTCTACTGGATAAGTTAGATAAGTGGATCTGTTGATTATAGATGTTTTTTTTTTTGCTCAGTCTATTGAGATCTGCAAGGAATTTGATATTCTTCCTTTTTTTCTATTTGACATATGAATCTTAATGTATTGAAATTAGAATATATACCTTGGTGTTAATTTGACAGAGAAGCTACTGCAACTACTTTTGTGACCAACGTTATTTCCTTTCTCTATGAATGCTTTTTAGTTCTTTTCTGGTAGTTCACATAGTTGGCTGTTTTTTTGCATCTTAATTGTTTTATATATTGTAATGGATGATTAAGGCTATTATCTAAACTTTCATCAATGTTCTGTGGAGTATGTTTGTCGGTTCAATGATATACTATATGCGAATGTGATTCGATATATATCCAGTATATACTAGAAGTGAATGTTTACAGTGCCAGTTTACTTGCTGGAATGTGTTCCTCGTATGAAATTGTTGGTCGCCTGTGAGAGGTGTAAGTGTATGGTGGATCACACGTGATATGCCATAGTAGATCAATTTGTTTTGTGCTGCATAATAAATGTTTTTATCTGTAGAAACTACTATTACAAACTTTGCATTGGAAGTATGGTTTCTTAAGATGGAGTCTATGAGGTATGGACTCTATGATAGAGTCATGCATTGTGAGTGCTCTCATGAAACTTTGGGAATAAACTGGACAAATCATTTAGCCTTTTAGCTGGTTCCCAAGGTGGTTTTAATTTGTTGCTATACGTATTTTCTGAAGTAATAAATCTAACTTAATACTATCTGAAAATTCATAGAAGATTAGTCCTCGGTACATGGAAGGAACGAACAGGATTAGACCTCGGTGTAATGTAAAAACAAAATCTTGTTTGCGGTCCCCTGGTCTGTCTAAAATGAGACAACAACATCATGTGTAGTGTACAACTGGAGCATATTCCTTCCTGCCATGATCGGAGACCTTGATGACACGAAAAAGATTTGTTGCAAAAGCTGAAGACACACCTGTGGTGCTTTTCTTCTTTGGTACGTTATGCGTGCATACGTGCCCCATAAAACGTATCCAAAAATTTAGTTAGGCGCCTAGCTAGCTAGCAGCTTTTGAAGAACATCTCGTCGTCGTCACGTAGCTATCATCCATGGCTCCAAATCAGATGACGCCGGAGACGGGAGGACACGCTTCAGCGGAGGAGGAGCCACCGCCGCGGCCCAAGGGCATCCTGGAACGGATGCACAAGTACCTCCTCCTGCTTGCCATCCTCGCCGCCACGGTCACCTACAACGCCGGCCTCAGCCCCCCCGGCGGAGTCTGGGCTGACGACGCCGATGGCCACCTCGCCGGCGACCCCGTCCTGCAGGTACTGTACCTTGCATTGCATGCTGCATTAGCTATGTATATATACTATTAACTGCATGTAACACACTCTCCAAATAATGGTTACTTATGCCAGGCACACTACGCGGCGCGGTACAACGTGTTCTTCTACTGCAACGCGACGGCGTTCGTGGCGTCGCTGGTGATCATCATGCTGCTGCTGAGCAGCACCTTCAGCTTCCACGGGTACCGCGTCCGCGCGCTGCAGGCGGCCATGGTGCTGGACCTGCTGGGGCTCATGGGCGCCTTCACGGCGGGGAGCTGCCGGAAGGTCAGGACGTCGGCGTACATCGTGGCGCTCGCCTGCGCCTGCGTCGCCTACCTCGTCGCGCACCTGCTGCTGCACTTCTGGGTCCGGAGCAGCCGCTGCCCGTCCACCCGCCGGGAGGTCACCGAGCTGCTCAACCTGCATCGCCTCTGCCCCTGTTGCTGCTGCTGCTGTGGCCGGAGTGACGACGGCGGCGCTGCCGCGCAAGATGCTCCCAGAGGGACGACACGCGCACGCGTGTGATTGTCAGGTTATTGTGCGAGTGAAATATGCCTCATGACAAGACATTTGGTCCATGCTTTGACTGTTAAGGGTCAAATATACTCCGGCTGGAGTTTTATAACTCCGACACATAGTGCTATGTATGAGAGTACACATACATTTATTTATTACAATAGATAAATGAGAATAAAAAAAAAGAGGTGACAAAGGAATCAGAGGAAGAGTGCAATGGGTGATGAGGGGCCCTACCTCGACCCGGGTGATTGGATTGTTCACTCGGCCTGATAAGTTATGATTGAAAATATCGTTCACTGATTTTTTTTTTAGAGAAAAACACTGTGACAAACAGATTCGGTATATATATTTAAGTGAACAAGCTCGGGGCACTACACCGACTGTAGCAAATGGGCTGAATTCACTTGTTCATAGGCCCTGTTTTGGCGTAACGCAGTCAACCAAATAGTAGCACACAAGTAAAATCCAAAAAAAAACTGACATCAACATGCTTTCTAAAAGTAAAAATAAAATCGTAACTTCTAAACCAAATATCCTAATTAAAATCCGATTACATCATTGTGTTCTTAGCAATAAACTCTTCAAAACAAGCCCCCCTATAGACATGTTTTGATATTTTTATTTAAGTAAGGGGAAAAGTTATGATTTTGTATGCTCTGTATCTTATATTTTTTTTAATCACGAGGTGAAAATATCTTACAACATATACTCACATCACCCATATAAATGTAGGCATACACCACTTTGCTCCTGTAGGCACATATGAAAGAGTGAGTCGTAGATCAACACACAAATGCTATATTATGTACGTGCATTGTTTGTAACTACAAGAATATCTCTATTAAATTCTGACATAAATTAAAGAAATCAAAAAATATCTCTAATAATTTTTGAAATAAACTCAGAAAAATAAGAACACACATGTTAAGTACAAAACTTAAACTGAGTGTTCATATTGCACTAATGAGCCCTATCTAATCGAGCAATGAAATATTCATTTTTAGTCATCTTTTTTAAGATACATCATACTTTTTATAATCAAGTATCAAACTTGTTATAAGCAAGTAACAATGTTAAAAACACTCTTGGCAACTAAAGAGAGTGTACATTAAACTTTACAACTCTGTGAAAACAGAATAAGAAACGAACCAACAAGTTTGGCTATCAAACCATGGACACAAATTTGGGAAAAACCGAATGCAAGAAGAAGAGAGCCATCAAATTGAGAATTCAAATATATTCAGGATGTTGTTCAATTTTATTTAGTTTACTTTAGTTTTGCAAGTTCTTTCTCTTGTATTTTGTAGCTTTTTTCTTCGTTTTTTACTTCTTCCTCTTCTAATTTCTCTTGTTCCCTATCCGAGCCTCTTGCTTTGCACCTGCATTTATATAGTTTACAATTTTAATACAAATTAGGTAGGAGCCTTCCCTCCTGACTTGCTCAAAAAGAAAGTAGCTATCTCTACTATAACAGGCACATATGTATTGTATCAAATACATGATAAAATAGAACCGCAATACACAAATACATCATATTATCTTAGATTTGATGTGGTGATGCATTCAATTTAGGCCTTGTTTAGTTTGCAAAAATTTTGGTTTTTGGCTACTGTAGCACTTTGTTTTATTTGACAAACATTGTCCAATCACGAAGTAACTAGGCTCAAAAGATTCATCTCACAAATTATAGGTAAACTGTGTAATTAGTTTTTATTTTCGTTTATATTTAATGCTCCATGCATGTGACCAAAGATTCGATGTGACGGGGAATCTTGAAAATTTTTGCAAACTAAACAAGGCCTTAATGAAATATTTATATTGCAAATCTGTTTCATAATAACCAAATGATATCGATTTGTATATTCATTTATTTAAAATTAGAGCTTGTTTAGATTGCTTAGCACTAATTGTTAGGCTAAATTATAAATTAGTCATCTAAAATTTAGCCAAGTAAGTTTGGTTGAGTAGTGTTTAATTGTATCCCTAGACTCAAACACGTTTAGATAAACTAGAACTATCTTGTTTTAGAAAAAGGAAGATTTATTCTGATCTTTGCATAAGTTATGCACCCAATCAAAGTTTAAAATGAAACAAAATATGATAAAGAACAAGCTCTCAAAAAACTCATAAGAAATTAAAAAATATGCAGTAAGCCTATTTGAATGTGTAGCCTTGAAAGCAACCTATGAATAAGAAGATATTATCTCCGTTATTGTTGTCTTCATCACACAACTTACCATTTTAAAATTGAACGGTTATGGTACTTTTGTAAGGCCTTGTTTAGTTCACCCCAAAAACCAAAAAGTTTTCAAGATTCCCCGTCACATCGAATCTTGCGGCACATGAATGAAGCATTAAATATAGACAAAAACAAAAACTAATTACACAGTTTGTCTGTAAATCGCGAGATGAATCTTTTGATTCTAATTAGTCTATAATTGGACAATATTTGTCACAAACAATCGAAAGTGCTATAGTAGCGAAATCCAAAAAAAATCGCATCTAAACAAGGCCTAACAACCACAAGCATGTCCAACGTGTAGCCCGAAAAACAACCTATAAATAAGAAGATATACTTTTTTTGTCAAAAACCAAATAATTTTGACTCAACCAAATAGATAAAAAGATTGTGCTTGCTCCCACACAAACTTGAGAGTGTAAGTTTCCATCTAATTGTTGAAGCCAAGGACCAAAAAGAGTTAGCAAAGTTTGTTGGTGAACGTAAACCAAAAGTAGTTTCAAACACCCTCCAAACAAATTGTGCTACATGGCAATGATAAAAAAATATGTTGAATAGTTTCATTTGTGTTATAGAAGAAACATCTCTTATTACCTCTCCAATTACGCTTAACAATATTATCTTTATTCAAAATTACACCCTATAGAAAGAGACAAATGAAGACCTTAACTTTAAGAGGTAAATTTAACTTCCATATTTCTTTTGTACATTGATTAAACTGAGAAAGATCCATGGTTATTGAGATTCCACTTAATTCAATCTTATTGATCATCAAGTTGCACAATGCAATTCTTGATACCAATGGATTCCACTTTGCTAGCTTATCACCAGATAGTGTCCCACGGAAAGTCAAATTAAGTGGTATAGAACTAAAAACTTGAGCAACTGTTTATATTCTTTTTTCTGGCAATGTTGTATAAAGTTGGGTATTGTTCTTTGAGCTACATGTTTCCTAACCACTTTTCTTCCCAAAACCTTACACAGACCCCATTGTGTAGCTTAAAAGAAGATAAATTTAGGAAGCGATCTTTGACCTTCATAAGGCAGGACCAAAAGTGTGTATCTCTTGGTTTCTAATAAGTTTCCCCTAAAGTTTTGTTTTTCAAGTATTTATTTCTAAAAAGTTGTTGCCAAACCCCATCTTCATTTATTTATCTAAAGAGGCACTTACTTAATAACAAGCAAGCATTTTGTGAGTCCAGGATGCCTAAGCCACCCTATTCCTTTGATAGGAAGAGAACCCCCCCATTTTGTCATTCTCTAGTTTTTCTTATGGTTGTCCCCTTGCCAAAAGAATAAGATCTATAAAAATCTACTCTGCCTCTTCTTTTATGATTGTGTTATCACCTTCCAATTGGAATATGCATGTCTTCCTATGCCTACCATTTGCAAGAAAAAGTACTTTGTGTTGTTGTCACCCTCTAATAGGTTTTTAGTCTTCAATCCCTGAAACCAAGCGATCTCTTCCTCCCTCAGCAAATAGGAGATGATGTCCTTTAGACAACATAGTGTATCTTGCTCACTCGGAGAAAAAGTTGAGATGACCTTCATTTCTTTCTTTTCGTTCCATCTAATATTCTTAGACCATCCCCTCAAATATTGGCGCGTACATCTTATTTTATTTTGCCATTTCTGCAAAGAGTTCTCACCTCTATTCTCATTCTTCCATATTTCTCCTACTTTAGCATAAAATCCTTCCTTCATTAACCAACGCAATTCAAATTAAACAGTCGTTGGTTACCTCAAATGGCAGATGGTATGGAGTCTAGCAGTAAAGGTGTGTGGTCTAAAATGTCTCTTATTAAAGCTTGGACCACTGCTAATGGGAATTTTGGCTCTCATTCCATACTCACTAAAACTCTATCCAACCTTTCCGATGTTGGTATGTCCAGAGAATGCCCATGTGAACGACAGACCAGAGAGTTATTTCTCTGAGATCCAAGCTATCAATGGCAGCATTAAAAAGTAGAGGCCACCTGTCATTGTATCTAGCATTATTTTTTCATTTAGCCCTCTTATAATATTAAAATCTCCACCTATTAAAATTGGTTTGTTGCCTATGTTGCACAGTTGGACCATTTCCGTGAGAAATGCTTTTTTGGTCATCTTGTGCTGCTCCTTAAACAGCAATAAGATCCCACTAAAAACCGTATTCCTTGTTTGTAATATCAAATTTAATATGGAAATCTCCTAGGGTGATATTTCCAACGTCAAAAACTTGGAGGTTAACTCTCAATAAGACTCCACCTGAATGTCCCTAGGTGATGTCCAATGCCAAAAGAAATCCCTACCACCGCAAAAGTGATCAAGATCAATGGATGTAAAATCATCCTTACAGGTCTCTAAGATCCCAATAAAGTCTAAAAAGCTTTCACAAGAATTATCATTAAGTAACTTATATTTGGCCAAGTCCCTAAGACATTTGCTATTTCAAAATAAACCTTTCATTTGGACACTTGTTTCTTTTTTTTCACAGCCGGGATGTTTAATTTCTTCGTCCTTGAAGAGATTTTCTTTTTGGTTACGGTATGCCACTGACCTCCAAGAACTATCTTGTTATAAGCGATCAAATCTCTACAACTAAAAGATATGGAGAGGACTCATCTACCACATCTATGGTGAAGCCACAATTCCCCTTTAACTATGTCATGATAGGTTATTCCATCAACCCAAGCCCACTCACCCATGCATGCAAAATTGTTTTGGCGAATTAAAAAAAGTCATAACTCTTAAGCTGAAGATATAAATTAAATTTCGATTGCACCATTAAATTTCTTATAACAAATCCTTTAAAACAAGATCACACATGGATATATTTAGATAAAATTTTACTAATAAATATTTATCTCTACAACTAAAAATTATGGAGAGGACCCGTCCACAACTCTCATCCCTTTGGTGGTCTTTTTTACTGCGCGATGACACGCTATCCCATCAACCTAGGCCCCACTCACCTCTGCATGCAAAATTGTTTTAGCGAATTAAAAAAATCATAACTCATAAACCAAAGATATAAATTAAATTCCGATTGCACCATTAAATTTCTTATAAAAAAATCCTTCAAAACAAGATCACACATGGATATATTTAGATAAAATTTTATTAATGAATATTTATCTTATAAAGGTAAAATATTTTCTTTTACTAAGTAGAGACAATATTCTAGGTTCAACAGACAATGTTTTGTCTTTGTAAAAAAATGTTATGGATTTTGAAGAATAGTATTTTGGTTTTAGTTTACGAAACTGATATTACAATATACATAAAAATACATAAATACATGATATAGATAAAAATAATAATAAAATCTAGAGTAAAAAGCATAAGAAAAAATAAAAACACAAAATCGAGAAAAATTTCAAATAATGTCAAAGGGTTATTTTTCAAATATCGTAAATATATTTATAGAACATTAACATCACTAAATACATCATAGAACATCATTAAACATATTATAGAACATCACATCTATTATAGATTACATATATACTAAGTGAACACCATAAAAAATATCATAGAATATCATATCACATGTATACTACGTAAACATGATATAACACAACATAGAACACTAAATATATACTACATAAACATCTCATATATATAAAAAATAAAAATAAAAAAATAAATACTAAGAAGAAAAATATAAAAACAAACATGATTAACAAATGATAAAAAGTGCATAGAGCAAATAAAATAAATGAATAATTTAAATAAGAATAAAAAGAAAAATAAAAGGAATTAAAATATAAAATAAGAATGAAGAAACATAGAAAATCTGAAAAGAAAAAAGAAAAACAAATAGAAGCAAGGAAGAACAATAAAACTAAAACTAAAAGAAAAAAGAAAATAAAAGGTAAAATTAAAACAAGAAAAGAATAAAGAAAGGATAGGAAATAAAATAAAATCAAAAAACAAAAACTAAAAGAAATGAAAAAGAAAGAAAATAGACAGAAAAAATAAAATAACAATGAAGAAACAAAGAGTATGTGGATTTTAAAACCCGTAACAACATACGGGCATTAACCTAGTCATAATATAAAAAATAAAAGCAGTCGGTTCAGAATATTTCTATTCTGTTTTCATCCTTGTTCATCGGGAATAAACTAAACTCCACCAAGTCGAGGGTGTTAATGTAGAGCTCTTCTCCTCAACTTGCAAGTGGGCCGGTCTGCAGAGCTCTGCCATCCACCGCAACTTGCCGCAAAGAGAATTTGCAGACTTTGCGAGCCTCTGCTGACAGCTGCAGCAGCAAACTGCCGCTAGGTCTAGTGACCAGTCTTGCAAGGCCTAGCAAGGCCCGCTAGGTTTTTTTTTGTAAATGAGAAGGATTGCCAAATTAATGTGTTGTCTTCCTCATGTATAAATATCACCAAATCATAAAAAAAGATTACTACTAAAATATAATCTTTGCAGGAATAAGTACAAAATGGTTGTATTATTACATCTGGAAGCCACAAATATATAAATTACTCACAAGGAACAAGTACATAATATGGTATAAATAATAAGTATGCTCTTGCTGTCGAATAGTGCTTGTCTATGCAGGATTTACAGCACCTGTTTCAAGGTTAAATTCAATTACATTTTGTTCAATCTCTCGTTGAGTAAAAACATAACATCAGAACATTTGGAAATATTATTGAAATGTACACAAGTGTCACTGTTTTACTGTATTGCCGACAAATAGTTCTTTAGTTAGTTCAACTATACACAGAAAGAAACTGTTAGGAGATAAGCACAGAGAACCAATTGTGCTACAAGGACCCTTCCAGAGCTCTGCAAACCGTCCCTGCCGGCCGCAACAACTATTTTGGCAGCCTTCCAGAATCATGGTTCAGAAACTAATTGGTTCAAGTTCATTCTATGACCACAATATCAGTCCACCCATCACAAAAATGCCCAATCGAGCAATCAATTGGCCCAATAGGAGGAGATAATGGCATTGATTCACTGACTAAAGCCTCATCACCATAGGAGAGTTCACCTTCCTTGCCATTGGAGGCTTGAAGCGCTTGGTTGCTGAAGACTTCTGTTGAGGCTTTTTGTGCTTTGTTCCGGAAGAGGCGATCAAAGGGGAGGTCGCCATCGGCACATTTGACATGCTAGGCTGCAGAACAAGACGGGAAAAAAAATAATATACACTCAACATAGTAATTTTACCAGTGATGAGTCAATATATATAATCCTCTCCTTTTCCTGAGCTGTTCAGATCCATCCGAAGACAAGCCAAGTACTTCTCTCGTAACTATTCTTGCATCTTTAGTAGCAGTTTCATATAGTGGAATTCTTCTTGCGAACATATACCCTTTGAACAATGGTTTAACTATTCTTGCATGTGCGTAGCATCATACAAGCCTGACTAATCTCAGTGTACTACCATTTGAATGGAATCATCATTTTTAACTAGAGAAATGCATGTCTGGCTGAAAAATTTGTTGAAAAAAGGCATCAGTTCGCACTGGTTGTTATCCTGCAAAAAGAAATATTTCCATCAGATTTTACAGCGGCTAGAGTTATTGTATATACATAAAAAAAACAGACGGGACTGCCTAATAATGCAACAATTAGTATTATTGGAGCAGCATTTTTCAGTGGAAAAGGAAAATATTCAGCATGATTATTGTGACAACTTAATTTGCTTGATACCACTTTTGCTGTGTTTTTTAACATTCCACAAAAGAGAAAATATATTGTAGAATTCACAGCTTAATTTTGCTTGAGGTTACATGAAAGCAATTAAAATGCAATACAAGAAAATATTCAGCATGATTGTGACAACTTCATATGGACGAAGATGTTAAAGGTCAGAAGAACATGACTCTAGCAAGAAACAGAAACTCCAGGAAAATCCACAACTTTCAGCATCTCGGCACAATCTGAAGTGTTTACTGCATCACACTTCTTTTGCATCACGGAAGCATGTTAAAAGTTAATTGGACAGTGTATCTAGTTTTAAATATAAGGATTCGAGCAGTGCTAGTGTTGAGACTCCAAATGAATCTGACAAAGTTTAATGCACCTTATCGCATTAGTGAGCACATCCTTTTCAGAGCAAGATTAGGGAGAACAAAGCATACCTGCTGTGGCGTTTGGCCGTCGGCATCCCCGTTTTGGAGTAGGGGCAACATGGACCTCGGGGCCGGCAACCCATACGGCCATACGACAATGTCGACGATGCGGAGGCAAAGGTTTGCACTGCTGTGTGAGTAGCGGCGACGACGGCTACGCCGGATATAGGGAGCTTAGTTGTGGACGTGGACGCATCGCCGGTCTTCGGCTTCTTGGTGACAGGGACCTCGGAGGCTGGAACAGGGTGCGGCAGTCCCTTCTCCTTCCTCTTAGCGATGGGAGCCTCGGTGGCTGGAGCATGGCCCGGCAGGCTCTTTCCCTTCCTCTTCTTTGTCATTGGAGGAATAAGGCGGCTTCTTCTTGGCCGGCGCGGCGGCGGGGGCATCGGCGGGCTTCTCCGACATCGGCATCGGTGCCACAGCGGCCACCTCGGCCATGGACGCGGATAGAGAGCGCTGTTGCACGCAGCACCTCGGCCATGGACGCGGATAGAGAGCGCTGTTGTTCGCAGCGTTGAGCAGTCGCAAGACCTAGCGGATGGAGGCGGCGGCGGCGGAGACGGAGTACCTAGGCGACGCAGGCATTTGTGGGACTTTGCAGGTTCTGCGAACTGTCCGCATTCGCTAGCAGGCCAGACCGCTTCAACCTGTAACAGCAAAGCATACAGGCCGCGGTTGCCTAGTGGGCCTGTTTTGCGGGCGGGCCTACCAGGCTTGCAGACAGGCCCGAGCCACTGGCAAATGCACTCCCCAAAAATTGTAAAAACGATGATTAGGTTCAAAATTTCACTATATATACACCTCTCACAAAAGATGTTTATGCACCCACAAGCTAAGTACACCTCCTCTAATTTGCTCTACCTTCGCCACTGATATTCTCCGCCGCAGTTGGGCATTAGTTCTTTACTACTGCAGGTGAACCAAGTCAAACCAGAAGATGTTAGGTCTACTAGGAGTATCTCTGATCCTGGACGTTCGTCCTCTTCTTGGATCGTCCCTTTTATCAAGCCAGCATCTCAGGTCTGACAAAGAACAACCGATCCTGGACGCAGGGAGTGTCTGACGTTGTGGATCCGAAGTTCGTAACGAAATGTTCTAACCGTGGCAGAATTGCACTTTGCCAGTGTGATTGATCTCTGAATCCGAACATGGATCGTGCAAATTCAGAGTCAATTTTGACGCTTCCTTACAGGAGATACCCTGACAACTTTAGCAAAGATGTCTGAACTCTGAAATCTGCAGAAACACACTTGGGGTAAATGACTGGATAATTCAGTATTTAACATTCGTACAATAGCGGGGATTATTACCTATATTCCCCTAATAATCACATGACAAATACATATAGGAATCACACAAGTAGTAATTCACTATCAGTGCATTGATCGCTTGATATCAACTGTCAATGCCAGCTCCGCTAGACCGTAGATGACTCATGCAATTGCATTCATCAGCACTTTCTAGACTGAAGCAACTATATTATGGGGATTATTACCTATATTCCCCTTATGAACACACAGACCAAACCAACAAATCTGTAGTAGTATAATTGGTATCGACTGCTTCGCATCAGCGTTCAATGTCGGCTCCCTCAGACTTTGGGGATGTAGGCTTGGCAGCAGAGTAGCCGCCTCGGACGTCATCGCCGCAGGAGAAGGCGATCTCCTGCAGCTTCATGGACGCGCTGGAGCTGAACACCAGCAGTGGTTTCTTGCGCGGCACGGGCGCTGGCTCCGCCTCACGGTTCAGGATCTGCACCACCCGCCGCATGGCGGGGCGCTCCTCACAGTTGGGATTGGCGCAGCTCAGCCCCACGAGCAGCAGCCGCAGCATCTCGGCCTTGTCGAACTCGCCGGCCAGCCGTGCGTCCGCGGCCTCGATGAGACGGTCCTCGCCGTGGAGGCGCCACACCCAGTCCACCAGGTTCACGTTCTTGCCCCCGCCTTCGTCCTTGTCGATGGGCCGCCTCCCGCAGCACACCTCGAGGAGCACGACGCCGTAGCTGAACACGTCGGTCTGCTCGGTGGCCTTGCCGGACTGAAGGTACTCCGGCGCGAGGTAGCCCATGGTCCCCGCGGTGAGCGTGGACACGGGGCTCTTGTTGTGGTCCATGAGCCTGGCGAGACCGAAGTCGCCCAGGCGCGGGCTCAGGTTGCCGTCCAGCAGGATGTTGCTGGTCTTGATGTCCCGGTGGATGACGCGCTGCTCGCACTCCTGGTGGAGGTACGACAGCACGGACGCGATGCCGGCGGCCACCGTGTATCTCTGCGGCCACGACAGCGTGCAGGGCTCGCCGTAGAGGGCCTTGTCCAGGCTGCCGTTGGGCATGTACTCGTACACCAGCAGCAGCTCGCCCTTCTCGTCGCACCACCCCTCGAGCTGGACGAGGTTCTTGTGCCGGAGGCAGGCGATGACGGAGAGCTCGGCGACGAACTCGCTCCGGCTCTGGTGCGCCTGCGTCGACCGCTTAACGGCGTAGGTGGTGGCGGCAGCTCCCGGCATGGCGGCCTTGTACACAGTCCCGAACGCGCCCTTGCCGACGACCCTGCTCGTGTGGAATCCTCTGGTGGCCGCGCTCAGCTCCTTGTAGCTGAACTTCCTCGGGCCCTTGAGCAGCTCGGGCGAGAAAGCGGCGTCGTTCCGGGAGGTGAGTTGTATGAGCTTCTTGATGGAGACCCAGGCGAAGAACACGAAGGCGACGGCGAGCGCGACGGGACCGAGGATTCCGAGCGCGAGCCCGACCCTCTTGTGGCTGTTGGCGGCGTTGGAGACTGGCACGGTGGCCGGCTCTGACGAGTTGCTGGTGGCATTGGATTCAAAGGAGGAGTTGGCCGTGGGCGGGAAGCCGAACGTCTGGAAGGTCCACTCTTTGATGGTGTGCTGCTGGGTGCTTCCCTCCGTGGACGCCGAGAAGCCGACGTACATGGCCTCCTTGAGGTACGGCGAGAGGTCGACGGCGACGGAGAGGACCGGCCGCTTCGGCTTGGTGGCCACGGCGTAGCTCAGGAACACCTCC